>Ga0209591_10000078_pt1 | contig 115680 bp, 96 predicted proteins | sample MAT01_FD_187207 | JGI IMG/M metagenome (GOLD analysis project Ga0209591, IMG submission 187207) | Freshwater microbial communities from Lake Fryxell liftoff mats and glacier meltwater in Antarctica - MAT-01 (SPAdes) (version 2) | ecosystem: Environmental > Aquatic > Freshwater > Ice > Liftoff...
ATCGAGTTCAGTTCAAGGGTTTCCCACTCCCCGACTGCGACGATGTTTATATCGATAACATCTACTTCAGCTCGATCCCAGCGCCTGCGGCGATCGCGGTACTCGTGATGGCGTGGCCGCTGCGTCGCGCGCGTAGGCGATAAAGCTCGACTTATGTTGGCCCCGCAGCGTTGTAGGCAATCGCAACGCTGCGGGACCAACTTCACGGCCGATCTCGTGTACCGCGTCATCCAATTCTGCAGGCTCGAAAGACGATTCGCGCGGAGGCGCGGAGAGCGCGGAGAAGACAAAGGGTGTCGGCGAGCAGGCCTTGAGCGTTCGGATCGACGCGCTCTGATCGAACATGTTCCGACTCTTCTCCGCGCTCTCCTCGTCTCCGCGTGAAGGCCTTCGTTTTGGTCAGGAACTCGATCCACCGTCAAGCCACCGTCAACATTGGCTGGCGCGATCCACGAGCCCACATGGGTGGATCATTGCGTCTTCGTCTTCACTCCCACCGAAACACACCCTTGCGCCACGCGTAGACGTACGCCGCGATGCCGGTCGAGACGAAGAAGAGAATGCGTCCGAGGTAGAGAGCCGCTTCCGGGCTGCCGGGCCGCAGTTGCGTGAAGGTCACGGCCCACGGGTAGAGGAAAATGATTTCAACGTCGAAGACGAGGAACGTCATCGCGAGCATATAGAAGCGAATGTTGAAACGCTTCTTCGTCGATCCGATCGGATCCATGCCCGACTCGTACGCAACGCCTTTGGTCGCGCCAGCCTCCTGCGGACCAATGATCGCGGAGCCCACCAAGTTGATGATGACGAAGATGATCGCCATCACCACAATCAGGAGCACCGGCAGGTAGCTGACGAGTTCTATGGCGAGGAGTGGTGTGATGGCGTTCAAGAGATGCTCCGCGAGAAGGGGCGGCATCGTAGCGGATGGGGGTCACGCCATTGTCGGCCGACGCTCCCACACGCCTAATCGTCGTTCGATCGCGCTCGCCACGCGCAGAATGGTCCCTTCGTCGAACAGGCGACCCATGACGGTGACGGCCTGCGGTTCGCCAATATCGGTGAACCCTCCTCGGATGACGGCGCACGGCTGGCCTGTCGCGTTCGTATGGACGAGCAAGCCTCCCGCAAACGGCGGCGCGAGTACGCAATCCACTGCGTCAAAATAATCGTGCATCGCCTCCATCGTTCGGCGGCGAATGCGATCGGCTTGGACCAAGTCGGTGGCTGAAATGAGGTGGCTGCGTCGAAACGTGTTCGGCCACGCCTCGTCGGCTTGCCACGAGAGTTGATCGTCAGTGTTCGAGCGCGTCATGGCGTCGAACGACGCGGCTGCTTCGGCATACAGCGTGAGGATTGTCGGGCTGGGATCGATCTCTGGCGTTTTGATCTCGACGATCTTGCAGCCTTCCGCCTTCGCTGCTTCGAGTGCAGCGCTGGCGACTTTCGCGTACGGATTGTTGGCGAACCAGTTGCGATCAATGCCGACGCGAAGTTCGCTCGCGTCTGCCGCGCGATCGAAGTGGAAGCGTTCATCGATGCTCGACGGATCGTCGACGTCGTAGCCGTTGATCGCTGCAAGCACAAATGCCGTGTCGCTGATGGAACGACACAGTGCGCCGATTTTGTCCATCGTCCACACCAGCGCCATTGCGCCGGTGCGCCCAACGCGTCCAAATGTCGGTCGTAGTCCCGCCGCGCCGCAGCGATCCGATGGCGACACGATCGAACCAAGTGTCTCCGTGCCGATCGCGAAACCGAACAGGCCAGCGGCGACGCCCGAGGCGGAGCCAGCGCTCGATCCCGACGAACCCTTTTCGATGTTCCACGGCGAGCGACACATGCCGCCGTGCCAGATGTCGCCGTAGGCCAGCGCTCCAACTGCTGTCTTCGCGACGAGCACAGCGCCAGCATCTGCGAGCTTCTTCGTGACCCACGCGTCGCTCGTAGGCACGCGGTCCTTCCACGGTTCGGCGCCCCACGTGGTCTTGATGTCTTTCGTGTCGATGACGTCCTTGAGGCCGTACGGAATGCCGTGCAACGGACCGCGCCAATGCGATCGACGGATTTCGTCGTCGGCTGCTTTCGCTTGTTGTCGAGCGAGATCGGCGGTCACCGTGATGACACACCGGAGCTTGGGCGCAAAGCGTTCGATGCGCGCGAGGTACACGTCAGTCAGCCGCGCGCTCGTGAGTGCGCGATCGCGGATCCAACGCGCGAGGTCGTGCAGCGAAGCGAAAGCAAGGTCGTCGTCGGAAGTGGGGAGCGGCGGCAACGCACCAAAATCAAGTGAATCGGGATTGCCAATCCGAGTCACACGCTCGGCAGACTTCGTCGGCAGCGCGGCGCGGAAGACGGTCGCAGGCGCGAGTGGGTTCGGCAGTTCTCCTGCCTTGCGGATCGAAGCGATGACTTCGCGGTGGTCGCCAATCGTGCGGACGATCTGCCCGCGCTCCGATTCAGTAAACGTGATGCCGAGGACGCGCTCGGCCTCTGCCAGCGTGGCCGTTGTGATGTCGTTCGTGCCCGGCGCTGGAAGCGGAGGCGACGCGGACGCTGGCGTTGATGTCGGCGGGTCGTCTCCAATCGCACTTCGCGCAGCAGAAGCCGCAAGGGCGGTCGAAAGTAAGACGAAGTCGCGGCGCGAAGTGGGGATCGGCATTCATGCAGGCTACATCGCCCGCACGCGGAGCGACTAGTCCTTCGGTTTCAGATAATCGTCGTCCATCTCCCACAGGCCAGGGAACGGCTCGTTCAACGGTCTTCCGTTTGCAGCACCCGGTAGACGACTGTCGCGAAGTAAGAGGATGAGATTGGAGAGTGCGCCGGGATGCTGGATCAGATAGGCGTGGGTACTTGTGCCCGAAACCTCGCACTGAATGAGCTCCGGCTGGTCGATCTCCCCAAGCGTCGCACGTATCTGTGGCGTGAAGTCATCGAGTGCCAGCATGCCGAGTCGCTTCTGACTGCCGAAGAGCCAACCCGCCCAATCGAGAGCTTTGTCACTAGGCGAAAAGTAGATCACGACGCGCTTCGATGAATTGAGTAATGCCTCGCCCATAAATCGCTGTTGAAAGACTTCCATGTCGATGTCCGGAGCAGCCAGCACGAGCGTCTCGATCTTCAGTTGCTCCGCTACCGTCGGACGTAGCGCCCGCGCCTCAGAATCAGCTGGCGCAGGAAACAGTGACCGAACAACAAGGCTGGTCCCTCCGGCACCGCGCAACTCGGCGTTGAGTTCCCGGAGGGCCGTCACCGCGACGTCAGTGCCGCGGCTGTGCGAAATGATGTGGACGCGGTCGATGCCTGGAGAGCGGGCAAGCGCGCAGAGGAACAGCTTGAGATGAACGATCGTGTACTCACCCGATTCGCGATCGCGCCCGTACTCAAAGAGTCCGGCGACGGCAAACTAGGTGTAGGCGATCGGAATCCCTTGGCGCCCGCCGAAATGCCAAGCTTGGGTGATGCGCACCACGGCGTCGTCAAAGCTGTTGTTGAAACCGTGGATGAAGACGATGGCGTCCTTCCGATCGGTCTGATCGATCAAGGGTCGCATCGCGCGGGTGATCGCGTCTTGGTGGTCGATGAGCTCCACCACTGCGGTCGGCTTGAGCACCAAGCGACGATCGCGAGCTTCCGTGAAGAGCATAACGGGTGGGAATTGTCCAAGCTCCTCGATGCGGGTGACCTTGGGAACGTAGGTGGGTGTTCGCGTCGCCGACGTGGTGTCCGCGACGAGTTCGTCCCAACTCACGTTCTCGCCGAGCTGAACCGTCGCGATGCTGTAGACGAATCCAGTCGCGCGACCGTATCCGTACTCAGGCCCGCGCTCGGACGTGCGATCGACACCGCGATCGGTCACGTAGAACACTTTGACTTCGGATGTGCGCAGCGGCTCAGGAACCTGTGCGAAGACCGCGCGGCCACGCTCGCCATACATGACGTAGGGCGTCGGCACGAGGTACTCGGTGCAGCCGCTGAGGAGAATGCAGAGAAGCCCGAGGAAGAAACAGCGCATGACGGCCTCGATAGCGGCTGCGGCAAAGCGGCACGTGTTGCTCGACGCTATTGGACGCTACTTCTCGGCTTGGCCTGTCGCCTCACCTCGCCACGTGGTGTAGAGGACCGTCGCGACGAGTACGACCGCGAGGACTGCTGACGAGCCGATCGTGCCGAAACCCAACCCGCCCTGTTCGGGCGTTTTGGTCAGCACATCGCCCATCGTTGCGCCCAAGGGACGCGTGAGAACGAAGGCCGCCCAGAAGAGTCCGACGTTCAGGCTTGTGCTGCCGAGCCCCGTTCGCTTCGCTATGAAATAGATTGCGACGATGAGCACGATCACGCCTCCGATGACAGCAGCTCCGCCTGCGAACCCCAAGCCTGAATCATCGGCGAGATAGTCGCCGAGCGAAGTGCCGAGCGTGTTCGACACAAGGATGGCGGACCAGTAGAAGCTTTCCGCTCGCAATGATCGCACGTCGTCAACCGACAGCGACTTCTCAGTGAGTCGCCACGCAATGAGTACGCCGATCAAGAGGCCGAGGAGGATCGCGCTGCCTGTGGCGTAGCCGAGGCCGACCGTGCGGTTCATGAAGTCGGACATCGTGGTGCCCGCCGTGCTGGTGGCGAGGATGACGGCCCAATAGAGAAATGGGATGTAGCGCTTCGCCCGCAACTGACCGACGAGCACAACCGCGAAGCCCGACATCAGAATCACGGTGCTCACGAGATAGCCGACGTTCAGCGTCATCGACAACAGATCGCCAGCTGTCTCACCCAGCGTCGTTGCAGCGATCTTCATCACCCAGAACAGGAAGGTGAGCGCCGGGAGTTTGCTAACGACGCTCGAAGACGAGACGGTCATGGTCGGCGGTTCCTTCACGACTTGACATCGGAGACGATGAGAGCAGCAGGGCAGCCGGGGCAAACCGCAGCGGTTCTGGTTTGGTCTCTTGCTCTCGATTGACCAAGGCCGCCCGCGAAGCGGGGGCGGCCTTGGTCAATCGGGGTGGCCGGAATTGAACCGACGACTTCCTGCACCCAAAGCAGGCGCTCTACCAAGCTGAGCTACACCCCGGATCGGTCCGGGATCGTACCGGAACTCGGAGGGAGCATGCGCGTGCGTTCTCGCCGTATCGTTTCGCTCGATGTCTCTCGTTCCCATCGCACGCCAGCTCTCGCGCGAGGTCGCAGAACTCCGCTTCGGGTCGCCAGTCGCGTGCGTCTATAACCCGCTTGACTACGCGTGGGCGGCACATCGGGAGTACCTTGAGCGCTACGCTCGGCCGGGAATAGAGGCGCTATTTGTCGGCATGAATCCCGGACCTTTCGGCATGGTCCAGACGGGCGTGCCATTCGGAGAAGTCGCTGCGGCGCGAGATTTTCTCGGCATCGACGCCAAGATCAAGCGCCCCGACGCCGAGCATCCGAAACGTCCGATCGAAGGTTTCGCATGTACGCGCAGCGAGGTCAGTGGTCGCCGCGTCTGGAATTGGGTGCGCGACCGCTTCGGCAGCGCGGACGCGTTCTTCGATCGTTTCTTCGTGTGGAACTGGTGCCCACTCGCGTTTCTCGTTGACAGCGGCGCGAATCTCACACCCGACAAACTAACGCTTCGCGAGCGAGCGAAACTTGAGCCCCTGTGTGATGCAGCGCTCCGCGATGTCGTCGCCACGTTGAGACCGAGTGTCGTCGTCGGGTTCGGTGGCTTCGCTGCGAAGCGCGCGACTATCGCGCTCGGGTCCGTCACGGGAAAAGCGAATTTTCCTCGTATTGGCAGTGTGCTGCACCCAAGCCCAGCGAGCCCCGCCGCCAATCGTGGTTGGGCACCTGCGGTCGAGCGCGGACTTCACGAACTCGGGATCGAACTCCCAGCGCCCTCCTGCGCGGCCTTGAAGCGGTGATCCCATGACTCGACTCCAACGCGATCTTCTCGTCGGGCTCGTCGCCGTCATTCTGGTTGCGAGCGGCATTCATCCGTACGACCGGCTGACCTGGGTGCTCGAGATTTTCTGGGTCGCTGGCGCGATCGCGATCTATCCGTGGTTTCGCACGCGGCGCCAGCCGACCGATCTGCTGCTTGTGCTGCTCGCGATCCATGCGGTGATCCTGATCGTCGGGGGCTTCTACACCTACGAGCACGTGCCACTCGGGGAGTGGATGAAAAATTGGTTTGGGTTTAGCCGGAACCACTACGACCGCATCGGCCACTTCATGCAGGGGTTCGTCCCGGCAATCCTCGCCCGCGAGATTCTGATCCGTAACGCGGTCGTCCGGTCGCGCGGTTGGCTGGTCGGGTGCGTGTTTGCGTTTTGCCTGTCGTTCAGCGCGGCGTTCGAGCTGTTTGAATGGACGGCCGCAATGGTTTTTGGCGATGGTTCAACCGCGTACCTCGCGACCCAAGGTGACCCGTGGGATGCGCAGAAAGACATGCTCATGGCGGCAATTGGATGCGTGACGGCGCTGGTTTTGTTCTCCCGGTTGCACGACCGGCAGATCGCGACGCAACGCTCGGCATGAATCCCCTCGTGAATCGAGAGAGTCTTTGGACGATTCGAGCGATTTCCGCGTACGTGGATTGCAACAACGGTGGTAGATTCGCGCTGTGACGGAAGGAGCCATTGATGGCGGGGCAAGTCTCATCGAAAATTCCGAGTGCCGTAACTGAGGTGGTGACGGGCGCAGCAGTGGACGCGACTGGCACCCTAGGCATGAAGCGAGCTGCCGCCAGCAACGCAGACGCAAGCATTCCAGCGGGCGGTATTGCGTGGAACGAGTACGCGACGTCCGATGTCGCGCGCGCTCGTGAGTTTCTCGGCGGACTCTTCGGCTGGGGAACGCGCACGAAGGAATTCGGATTCGAGGGCGCGTATACGACGTTCACCTTCGCTGGCCGCGACATCGCAGGGCTCTTGGCGCTCAACGACCTAAATGGCGCTGGCAACCGGCCCGGCTGGTTTCCCGTGATCCGCGTAGCGAGCGTCGATGCTGCGGTTGCGAAAGCCTGCGAACTGGGCGCGAGCGTTCTGTCGCCGCCGACTGGCCTGCCCGGTCTCGACCGTCACGCCATGCTCGCTGGACCGAGCCAAGGGCGTTTCTCGCTTCTTGAACTGGGCGACGGCCGCGCGGCGCGGGGAACGGGGTGCGTCTGTTGGAACGAGATGCGCGTCACGAACCCCTCAGGCACCGCGCTCTTCTTCTGGCAGACGTTCGGTTGGAATGCGGAGTCGCTCTGGGACGATCGCGACGGTCTGGTCACGACCTTTCTTCAGGGTGGACAACGCGTGGTTTCGATGCGCAAGGCTGCTGCCGATGAAATGAGCCGCTGCATGCCGTGCGTTGAGGTTGGCGATGTAGCCGCGACGATCCGACGAGCTCGCGATCTTGGCGGTGCGATCCTCGATGCTCGCGAAGACGACCCAGTCCTCGGTCATGCGGCGCGTATCGTCGATCCGCTCGGGGCTGATTTCATCGTGTATCGGCGCGGGTGAGTCGCTCACGTGCTCGTCACTTTTCCCGCCAAAGCGCCCCGAGCCGCTGCTCGAGCCTCGGGTGATGTGTTAGTCCGTGCATGACTCCTGGCTCGTACATGTAAATCGTTAGTAGGGTGCAGATCGGCATCAGCGGCACCTCTTCGTCCATGAGGAACCGCTCGGCTTCGGCGAGGACTGCCAAACGCTTCTGCGGATCTGGCTCGCGAGCGGCCTCATCGAGCAATGCGTCGTAGCGCGGGCTCGCGAACTTGCGGTCGTTGTTGCCGTCGGTGGAGCGCGAGATATCGAGAAACGTCGTGGGATCGCCGTAATCGCCGTACCAACTACCGCGAGCGATCATGAAGCGGCCTTCGTGCAGGTCCTCGCGAGCGTCCTTTGTTTCTTTCGCGCGCGGTTCGACTTTGACGCCGAGCGATTCCTGGCACATGTCGCGGAACGCGAGCGCCAGATCGCGATAGCGCGGATTGCCGGAGGTGTACAGAAGGTCGACGGTTGGGAACTGTGAACCCGCGGGGTCTTCGACCAGTCCGTCGCCGTCGCGATCGATCCAGCCGGCGTCCGCAAGTTCGCGCTTCGCCCGTTCGCGATCAAACGGCAGACCCTTGGGGCTTTCGTATCCCGCGATCGTGCCCGGGGGAACGAGGACGTTTGATACGGGCTCGTTCAACCGTGTGACGCGCCGGACCAACATCTGCTTGTCGGTGGTGAGCGCGAAGGCGCGGCGCACTCGGGCGTCCGCGAATGGGTTTGTTTCTCCCGTCGACAGCAATGGTCGGCAGTTGAACGAGAAAAAGTCAGTGCCGAACGCTGGCAACGCGTGGATGTTCCGCCGTTCGCCCGGTCCGGGCGGCGGGAGCTGTGCGAGCGCGTCGTCGATGGTCGCGCCTGCCGCGAGAAGCGCATCGAGAGCGACGCGGTGCTTCGCCTCGTACCGCGCTCGCTGCTCCAGCATGTCCGCGCGATAGTCGGTCAGCACGTCTGTCACCCAGTCGATACCGCCAGCATCGGAAGCGAGCACCGTTGTGTTAGCGTCTTCGATGATTCTGATCTCGATCGAGTTCGCTTTGACGGCTGCACGATTCCAGTAGTGCGGATTCTTCTCAAGCCACATGTTCCGCTTGTAGCGCCATTCGGCCAAGCGGAAGGGGCCGTTCGTCACGATCTCTCCCGGTTTCGTCCATCCTTGCTGTTGAATGCGCCGCGCCGTGTCGGGATCGATCGACACGAACCGTTCGAGCGTCGGGCGATGACATGGGCTCAACGATCCGAATGCAACGAGATCGAGGAAGTACGGGATGGGTTGTTTGAGTCGGACGACAACGGAGCGCGGGTCCGGCGCGTCGATGCGCACCGACTCGCGGAAGCGTGATTCAGTTTCCTTCCACAGCGCGACAGCGGCGGCTAACGTTCGTTCGTTCGATGACCGTTTCGCGTATTCCGCGAGCGCGTCTTTCCGCCACTCGAAGAACTCCGAGGCACCTTCGATCCCCATGAGGAAACCGGAGTAGTCCGCAGCGGTGTCGGGGAGCAGTCCACGGCGCCAGGCGTACACAAAATCATCGGCAACAACGTCATCGCCGTTCGACCACTGTGCATCGGCGCGCAGGTGAAACGTGTAGGTTCGCCGATCTTCGGAGATCTCCCAGCGCTCGGCGACGCCCGATTTGATCGAACAGTCTCTCCCGTCGAGGCCCACCAAACCTTCGTAGATCCCAGTTGCTAGTCGCAGGTCCTGCGTCCAACTCATGGCCTGCGGATCGAGCGTAAACGCATCGGCACGCTGGACGATGACGACATCGGCGCGTGCATGCGGCCGATCGACGCTCAAGGCAACGAGGAGGAGCGCGACGAGAACGGTGATGACGATGAGAACGCGCACAGAGGTGTATCGCCCTTACAGCCACGGGCGGCTAACAGCCAAAGGCTGCTAAGGGTACTTCCGTCGCGTGCGCGTGGCCTGCGGCCACATCGTGAAGGGCCTCAGCGATACGGAGGCGCGGCGACGATGCCCTTCAATCGTGCGAACTCGGCATCGAAGTCGCTCTTAGAGCTGTTGTCCCACGCGGTGCCGAGCACCTTCTCCGGACTTGGTGCGGCGTTCGGTCGGGCCGCCTTGTCGATGATCCGAAGCATTGTCTCGACGGTCACGACGGCATCGCCGTAGGTGCGAGTCAGCCGCTCGTCCTTATGCCCGCTTTCCCAGTGGTTCTGCGCGATGGAGATCACGTCGACGAGGGCGGGTGCCAGAGCGGTGCCGAGGGCGGTCCGTTCAGGTCCCTTGATGTCGACCCATTGATTCCGCATGCTCAGCACCGCGCGCTGCACCGCCGCCATCCGAGCGTCGGCGGTCTTTCCAGCGGCGATCGAGTCGACCAATGAGTGGATGACCTTGACTTGAGCATCGCGGGCGGCTGCGACGCTCAGCGGGGGAGTGGGAGTGACGTTCTGTCCGCCGCTCCGCTTCACGATCGACACGAGGGCGTCGAGCAGTTGAAGCACCACCAGTGGATTCTTTTCCCGTTCCGCCGCGCTCGTAATCGCTCGAATGACGGCGTCGAACTGCGGCTGATTGAGGTCGGCGTTGGTGAGCGCTTCCGCTAGAGTCGATGCGGCGGCCAGTCGCTTGCCGGCGTCAGATTCCGTCTCAGGAGAGATTCGGTTCTTCAGCAACTCCACCGACTCCGTTGTTCGCGTGTAGCGAGCGACCTGCATCGCATAGATCGCCTTCTGCGAGTCCTTGCCTGCGACCAGTTCATCCAGTTTCGGAAGGGCGATCGTGGCAAATGCCCGGCGGAACGCTGAAGAAGCGGCCGGATCACGGAGCGGTTCAATCAGAGTTCGGCGCGCTTCGTCCCACTCGTTCGCGTCCTTGCCGTTGGCGATCTGGTCGATCCAGCCTTCGACAAACGTCTTGAGGACGGCAGTCTGAGCGCCGCTGAGAGCTGTGGTCGTGGTCGTGATCGCTCGATCGAGCGTCGTCGGGAGTGCCTGAGGTTGAATTGGCGTCCAGCCCGGTGCGGTCGGCGCGGTCGGCGCGGCGGCGACCGGCGAAGCTGCCCCGGGCGTGGCGAGCGCCAGTCCGAAGGTCATCACGACGGCACCACCCAACGCGCGAATCGGCCGTGCACGCGCCGGCACCGCAGCCGAGCTAAGTCCGAGCAATCGTAGAGCGAGTGGGGCGAGCGTCGGGGCCTTCGAGGTCGTCATCGGGTGCTGTTGAGTCGCGAGGAGGAGAGAAGAGGAGCGGACCGCAGACTGGACGACGGGAACGGATCCGGTTTTGATCGACGCAACCGGCTTCCGGCCCGAGCCGATCAACACAAGGCCTGCGCCGAACATGCGGTCTCGGAACAAGTCCGACAATCGGTTGGACAGCCAACGACCGCAGGCCGTCGGAAAAAGGAACCCCCGGAAGCTGGGGACCGTATCCGGACCCCACAGAGGTGTCAACGAACGACACGGTGACGGTGGTACAGCAATCCCGACGATCAATCCCGGCAAGCGACCTCGGCGATCGATAAGGAGATTGCTGTCCTTGCCTCCGCTCCGCCGACGATCCTCCAACACTCATGCGCCGCACGCCCCTCTCGCTCGCTCTCGTCGGACCGATCTTTGTAGCGTCGGCCGTTGTGGCCGCCCAGCCGATGCGTTCCGATCCGCCGGCGATCGGAGGTGGTGTCAGTGGCGGCGAGAGCAGTCAGGCGAGTGTTTCGGCGTCACCCACGCGCGCGCAGAACCCGGCACTTGAAGCCGCGTCGCGAGAACGGTTGGCACGAATTCTCGCGACCTTGGGTGCAAAAGCGGTCCGAAAGGACGAGATTTCCACCGCCGATATCGATCTCGGGCTGATCATGTGCGAAGCGGCCACACGCCTCCAACCCGACGATGTTTGGGCGTGGCGCTCGCTCATGGCGGTGGCGACCCTCGGGGACCCGACCGACGACCGCGTCCTCGCGCTCCGGCGATCGACGCTGGAGCAGATCGCGAGACTCGACCCTACCGACGAGGTGATCCGGCTTCGGCGGGTCATTGACGCGATCGAGCGGGCGGAAACCGTCGAGGGGCGAATCGCTGGCTACCGCACCATGCTTGAACCGCGGAGCATCGAAGCACTCGGCAAGCCGCTCGCGGCTCGGCTGGCACTCGATCTCGCGCTTCTGCTCCAACGCTCGGGCGATCAATCGGGATTTGAGCACTGGCTCTCCGAAGCCGTTGCCCTTGACCCAGCCTTCCCCGCGGCGGTCATCATGGCCGCTGGATACTTCCGCTTCTCGACCGACGATCCGGCGAAGTCGGCCGAACTCCTCGTCGCGGCGATGATCGCGGATCCCCTCGATCCAGTCGCGATGCGCGGTCTTGCAACGGCGCTGCTCGACCAGGGCGCGTACGTCGGTGCCAAGCGTTTTTTGAAGCTCGCTGCGCACGTTGTTGAAACAGACCTGCCGGTCGTGACCTACGACGAGGTGCTCGGCGATCTCGCGCTCGCGCAGCTTGCGAGCGGTGACGCGAAGGGTGCGATTACGACCGTTCGAACGCGTCAACACGTGCTCGACGAGTTCCTTCGGAACTTTGTCTCGCGGTCCGATCCAACGATTCTCGGTGATCCGGTACGACTCGCGGCGCAGAAGTTTCCACTGCGACCTCAGCTCACCGCAGTCAAGGTGCAGGCGCTCCGCCTGAACGGAGAGCCCGCCGAAGAGAAGGACGGGTGGGCGGCGTCCTTGAACGATCTCTGGCGTTCGCTCGATGGAGCGATAGAGACCATTCGCAAGGACGCGACGCTTGCGAAAACGCCCGAAGCGAAGGCGGAATCGGCGCAGCTGGAACGCGAGGCCGCACTTGAAGCTGCATTCGCCGCTCTGTGGCTTGGTGAGGACGCAGTCAAGGCAAAAGAGTACCTCGCGCAAGCAGAGACCGGCGGTCCGGTTGTCGACGCAGCCCGTGCACGGTTCGACGCCTGGGTCAAGCTGCGCACAGGCGAAGTCGACGCTGCGGCCGCGGCGTTCGAAGCATTGAACGACGACTCACCACTCGCGCGTCTCGGGAAGGGGCTGGCGCTAAAGGCGGCCGGAAGACCGCGCGACGCAGCGCGAGAGCTCTTCGCGCTTGCTCGTGCATCGCCAGGAACACTCGCGGGAGTGAGCGCGAAGGTGCATCTTGAGAAGTTGGTTAGTGCTTCTATCCCCAACGACGAGACGGCAGCTCGCCTCGAAGCGGTCGCGGCGAGCGTGCCCACGAGCTTCGACCGCTTGTTTGTACCGAACGCGCGGGTTGTGCGGCTGCGGCTTCGCCCGGGTGCCGTTCCCAAAACCGTCTTTGATGCGATCCCGCTCACGCTCGAGATCACGAACGAGTCGTCGATCCCGCTCGCGATTGACCCCAGTGGCCCGTTGCGCAATCTCGTCGCCATACGTCCGCAGGTAAGTTCAGCCAGCGTCTCGCAGTCGCAAGCGCTCTACTTCTCAATGCTGCCAATCGATCGTGCGTTCTCCGTGCCGCCCCGCACGACGCTCGTAGTGCCGCTCGACCTCGCATACACGGAGATTGGGAGCACGCTCGCCTATCACGCCGCAGTAGGTTGCGGGATCGAAGCCCGTTCAATCCTGAACTGGGAGGCCACCGTTGGTGGCTTGCGTCCGGGCACCTTTGGCGATGTTGGCGACTCGGGGCTTATTCGCATCGACGGCCCACCAGTGACCGACGACTGGATCGACCGCGCGATCGCGCGAGCCTCTGGTCCGATCGATGGCGATGATCTCGTTGCGCTTGTCGTGATTGGGAACCTCGCCGCGGCGGCCGAGCGCGTCTCGACGAGCGTCACTCCTGAGCGGGCCGCGAAGCTGGCTGCCGTCTGGCCTGCGCTCACGGCGCTGCTTCCCAAGATCGATCCGGTTTCGCAAGCGTGGATGCTCGTGGTTTTACCCGACACGATTCCGCCGCTCGCCCCGGCAATCGAGACACTTCGGTCGTCGCCGGAGAAACTCGTTCGATTGACGTATCTCATCCGCCGTACAGAGGTATCTACTGACCCGATAATCGATGCGGCGCTGCGATCCGAAGACCCCGACATCGCGCGGTATGGTCGCGTCGTGAAGGAAATGCTTTCGCACGATGAGGAAGTCGTGCGCCGCGATTTCAGTCTCGGAACATCCGGTGCAAAGACGCCGCCGCAGGACTCATCGAAGCCCAGCACACCGAGTGGGCCGTCCGAATCGGCACCACCACCGAAGCCCTGACGAACCGTCACCCGCATGCATGACCTAGAGGATGACGCCGAGCTCGCGCATTGGCGCACCCGTCTCGCGCGGTGGCGACGATTTGCCCCTCTCGTTGGTTTCGTGCTCCTTGCTGGCGCGGTGGTTCTGGTCGCGACCGGAGACACGCTCGGCCGGGCGCTTTGGGCGTTGCGACATGCGCCACTGACGACGGTGGGGCTGCTTCTCATGAGCGTGCTCCTGAGTGTCGGATTGACGGGCTCCGTGTTTTGGGTGCTTACGCGGCGCTACGGTCAGGTGCCGTTTGGCGAGATGCAGGCTCTGATGGCGTCGACGACGCTCGCGAACTACCTGCCGCTGCGGCCCGGGCTCTTCGCTCGACTTGCGTATCACAAGACGCGGCACAGGATCCGAGCCCGCGACGGTCTTCGTACGGTGTTTGAAGCGATCGGTCTGAGCGCGCTCTCTCTCGCACTCGCGATACCAGCGCTCGCGATCGGCGTGAAGTTAGAATTGCCGCTGGGTGTCGTGCTCACCGCGCCGGCGCTTCTCGGGGTCGTCGGACTTGCGTGGCAACGGACGCGACTGCTGTCCGTCGCGTGGCTGCTGCGGTACGCCGAGACATTGCTGACAGCGCTCCGCTACCACCTGGCGTTCGGACTCGCCGGGACGCCAGTGCCAGCAGAGACGAGCGTCGCCATCGCATGCGTGAGCATGGCCGCGTCGCTCGTCCCCTTCGTGAGCAACGGTATCGGACTGCGTGAGTGGGCGATCGGGCTGCTCGCGCCCGTCCTCACAGGCTACGCAGTGGAGCAAGGCATTGTCGCGGAGCTGGTGAATAGGGCCGCCGAGATCGCGATTGTGATACCGACGGGGCTCATCGGGGCCGCCGTCTTATGGCGGTCTTCACGGCAGCCAATGACGGACTGCTAGTGTCGGCAGTTGGCAGACGCTCACATCAGCGCATACTGGCAGTATTGGCGAGCGAATCTGCATGACGAACGATGACAGCGCATGTCTTTCGGCCGCCGACCTCGGCTGCCTCGCCGACCACGACGGCGGTGGCCCGAGTGCAACTGTCGCGACGCTGGGTCACCTGGCGGTGTGTGCGGTGTGTCGCGAACGGCTTGCAAGTTTGCGCGACGACGGTGCGTTCCTTGCGAGTGTGCGCGCGTCCATGCGCGAGGAAGCGTCGCGCACTGTTGACGCGCCGCCGATCGAAGTGCCCGGATACGTGCTGCTCGACGAGATCAGTCGCGGAGGACAAGCGCTGATTCAGCGGGCGCGTCACGAGACGACGGGACGCATCGTCGCGCTCAAAATCATCGCCGCCGCTTCGACGCGCGAGCGGGCGCGTCTTGAGCGTGAAGCGCAACTCGCCGCACGACTTCGGCACCCGAACATCGTGACGGTCTATGACACAGTCGCGCTGCGTGGAGGCGGCGTGGCAATCGTTATGGAGTTTGTTGACGGTCAACCACTCGACACGTGGGTGCAACAGGTCGATGGTGGTCACGAGGAAGCAGTCGTACGCCGTGCCCGAAAAGTGAGTGCGTTGCTTGCGATCTGTGGTGCTGTGCACCACGCCCATGAAAGAGGCGTGATTCACCGCGATCTCAAGCCTTCAAACGTTGTCGTCGACGCGTTCGACGAGCCACGCCTCGTCGACTTTGGCATCGCGCGCCCCGATCACGCAGCGATTGGCACGGCGATCACGCGAACCGGCGAATTCTCGGGGACGCTCGCGTACGCGGCACCTGAGCAACTCGCCGGTGACGGAACAGATGGGGGAACGCCGACCGATGTCTATGGCTTGGGCGGGATCATCTTTGAGAGCCTGGTTGGGCGGGCACCACACGCGCGCCATGGGCCGATTGACGAGCTGCTTCGCGCCATCCGATTCGGCAACGTCGAGATTCCCGCGAAAGACTCGCTCGGCCTGCGCATCGATCTTGATCTCGCCACGATCATGCGGCGGGCGATGGCGCTTGAACCGGCGCGTCGCTACGACTCCGCTGCGGCACTAGGCCGAGATCTCGATCACTGGCGCAACGGAAGGGGGATTGAAGCGCGACGCGAAAGCACGATGTACGTGCTGTCGACGCTCGCGAGACGGCACCGTGTCCCGGTGATCGGGGCAGTCATCGCGCTCACTGCGCTCGTCGGGTTTCTCTTTGCACTCGCGTACCTCTACCGCCAAGCGACGATAGCGCGGGCGGCCGTGGCGGACGAGGCAGGGCGCTCGGCGGAACAGGCCTTCGACGCAACGCTCGATCAATCGGTGCTCCTCGCCGCGAACGGCCGCCTCGCTGGCGCCGAAGAACTCGTGTGGCATGAGGCGCTCGCGCCGCATACGTCAGCCGCAGTCGGGGTCGCGCCGGACGACCCGCGTGCCATGGCGATTCTCTGGGCGTTGCGGCAAGTGTCGGCGCGTTCGCCTTGCGAGGCGAGCTACATCGTGGACGACAAGCCGATTCGTCGGATGCTGCGGATCGACGACGAGACGTTAGGAGTGATTGCGTATCCGCCTGCGTTGTGGGAACTCTCATTGAGCGATGGCCGCGTCACCGTGCATGACGACGGGCGAACTGCCGGAGCTGGAACGTCATTTGATCTCGCTGTTGATCCAGGGCGACGTCGATGGGCGGTCGTCGACGAACACCGTGTGGTGTTGAAGTCGCTTGATGACGACCAAGTCATTGTTGAGCGCGAGCGCACCCGTGACACCGCTTTGAGTCATGCATCATTCACCGCGAGTGGGTTGTTCGTGACCGTGGACAAGCTGGGCAACGGCGACGCCATGGATCTCGAGAGCGGCGTGATCGCGTTTGCATTCTCAGTACCACCCCAGCCAGCCGGTGTCCCGGTCATTGCGGCGGACGGACGGACGCTCGTCGCGGTCGGATCGATGCCCGGTGACATGCGCGCCGTGGATCTGCGCGACGGGCGGTCCGCGCGCCTACCGCCAACGACTGGCTACGGCAGCATCGAGATTGGAGCGGTGCCATGGCCTAACGGTTGCGTGGTGTTTTGGTTCGACGGCGTTCGGCGCTGGTGTCCCTCGGACGGCACGGTGACGGGAGTCCGATCGATGCGCGATCCGAGTGCTGTGTTTGTTCCGCCGAGCGCCGGCGGAGACCTGTGCGCATCGCTGTCGGCGGCGGGCACGGTGCGCCTGTTCAATGTCTCAACGGGTCTAACGTTGCGTCAATTCGCGGGAAATCCTCGGCCAGCCTTGCCGCGCTTGGGCGCTGGCGTGTTCCTCGATCATGATCGGCGGTTGGTGACGGGCGGAACAGGCGGCGTCGTGCGTGTGTGGGACCTAGACGAGACCACCTGGACGACGGCTCGCAATCGCCACGGCGCGTCAGTCGGGCGCCTCTCGTTTACACCGGATGGCCGCGTGCTGAGGTCGTTCGGACGCGACGGGACATTGTTTCGCCAGCGCGTCGGCGGCACGAGCAGCGTTGATGAACAACTCATCGCGATTCCAAGTCGCTCACTCACGAGCGGCGTCGCGATCAGTCCAGACGGAGCGCTCGCTGCAACACATGACTGGTCGCCAGTGCAGACGATCAACCTTCGCCGCAGCGACGATCTCACTGTGCTCGAAACATGGCCGACGATTGCCTCTGCGGGGCCGCTTGAGTTCAGTCCCGATGGCCGCCAGCTTGCTATCGGCTGGCACAACGACGGAATCCGGATCTTCGACCTCAAGGACGGGTCGTATCGCGACATCAGGCCCGATGTACCGTGCCGGCCACGGGCGATGCGCTACTCCCCGGACGGTAGATCGCTTCTCTTTTCGACTGTCGAAGGCACCCTCTATTTCGTGTCCGTCGACGCGTCGGTGTACACCCCGGCATTTGCTAACGATGTCATGGTCCGCAGTCTCGCGTTTAGTCCTGATGGCACCTCGTTCGTCACCGGCGAGAACGACGGCCGCATATCGCTGTGGGACACGGCGACATGCGAGAAGCGCGACCGGCGACTAGCGCACGGGCACTGGGTCTCTGGCGTCGCGTGGTCTCCGGACGGTCAACTCATCGCGAGCGTCTCGTATGCCGGCGAAGTTGCGATGTGGAGCGCGAAGGGATTACGACGGCTTGCAGATCTCGAGACTGATTCGACGCCGCTGCACACCGTTCTTTTTAGTCCCGGATCAACGCAGCTCGTAACCGGCGACGACCTCGGGACAGTTCGCACATGGGACCTGACGCGCTACGACGCTTCGATCGCGCAGCAGGTTGAAACGTGGATCACGCTCTTTGAGCGGCAGGGGATTGCGCTACCCAACGCGCCGTCGATGCGCGCGTGGGCGAAGGCGACGCTGGAGTTCAAGCGAATGGCGCGCCCGTCGAGATGACTTGAGGCGCGATCTTGCCGCCGACGGGAGGGAAGCCCGCGCGCGGACACGGAGGGTGCCTCACGCCACCACGCCTAACTCTTTCACCGTGAACAGCGCATCAAACGCGATGCCTGCCTTCTCGATGTTCTCGCGCGCACCTTCAAGGCGGTCGATCGTCGCGATGATCGCGAGCACTTCAGCGCCGCCGTCGCGCAAGACTTTTGCAGCTTCTAGTGCTTGGCCGCCCGTGGTTGCCACGTCTTCGACGATCGTCACCTTGTCGCCCTTCTCGAGTTTGCCTTCGAGTTGCTTCGCCGTGCCGTAATCCTTCTTCTGGTTGCGGACAAAGACGCACGGCAATCCGCTCGCCATCGAGGCGCTCGAGACGAGCGGAATGCCGCCGAGTTCAGCACCAGCGAGACGCTGCGTGCCACTAGGCAAGCGGGCTGCGAACATGCGACCAAGTTCAGCGAGCACTTTGGGCTGCGTCGAGAAGAGGTACTTGTCGAGATAGAAGCTGCTGGTGCGTCCGCTGCGCAGTGTGAACGTGCCGCGCAGGAGCGCGACTGACGCAATCTCGTTGGCTAGTTCGTCGCGGGTCATGGGCATCACGCTCCCGTGCGTGACTTCAAGTTGTCGAGCACGTTCATGAAGTTGATGTACGCGTCGTAGGGGCTGTCGTAGGGGCTGAAGTATTTGTGGACGTCGCCGTCGGCCCAGTACTTCGTGCACATGTAGTAGAGGTGATCGCTTGTCGTCAGCTTGCGCCAGTCTTCGAGAATGAACTGGTCGCCCGCCTGGTGTCGGGCCTTCACCGGCGCTTCGAGCCGGTAGAGATCGGCTGCGGCGTTGTCTTGAATCGGATTGCCGAGCCACGCACTGAGATCGCGTTCGGTGTCAGCCCATGACACGTACTTCTCAACCTTGTACTCGCCGACTGGCGGATAGCAGTCGACGAGCTGCGATGGCGTGAGGAAGTCGTTGTGGCCGGGATTCGTGTCGTAGATCCAACCAGGCAGTGCGTCGAGGAATTCGAAGATCCCAGTGTCCGCCCACTGGTGCTCACCGAATGTCTCGTAGTCCATGAACAGATTGCAGCAATAGCCGTCGCCGTTGATCTGATTTACCCAACGAGCAAACTTCTCCGCAGTGAGCGGCCACTCCTTCCATCCGCGGTTGGAGAAGCGGAATGCGACATCGTCGGACAGGCGGTAGTTCTTCAGCAGCAGCTTGATCGGACGATCGGCGAGATCGGCTGAGTCGTCGCCCGGCTGATGCCCGCTCTGGGGCGGCACATAGACGTAGTTAGGCGAACGGAAGCCGAGAAGGCGGTCGACGCCCTCGCAGATGACTGCCTTATGCCGCCCTTTGCGGGCCATGTGCGCGCCGAGCTCGTCTGAGTAGATCAGCTCGGTGTTGCGAAAAACTGTCGGCGTGACACCGAACGTCTCGCGGATGAGTTGCTCGTGATTCGCGACCTGTTCGTCGAACTCGTTGCGTGCGAAGAGGAACGAGAGTGAGTGGTGGCTCGTCTCGTTGATGAACTCACACGCGCCGGTCTGGGCGAGCGCCTTGTAGAGGTCGAGTACATCTGGTGCCCACAGCTTCATCTGCTCGATGCAGACGCCGCTGATCGAGAACGCGACTCGGAAGCGACCGTCGTGCCGCCGAACGAGATCGAGAATTTTTGCGGTGGTGGGGCGGTAGCACTTGTCCGCCACCTTCCGCATGATTTTCTCGTTCGCTTCATTGTCGAAGTAGAACGGATCCGTCGCGAACACCGAGTAGCGCCGAAGGCGGTACGGCTGGTGTACTTGGAAGTAGAAGCAGACGGATGCCATGGCCCCGGATCATCGTGCGGTCTCGCGCTACGTGCAAGTTGGCTAGCCGTTGAATCGTCCCTGCGCAGCTCAAACCCGGTAGTACGCGCGATACCACTCGACGAAGCGCTTCACGCCGACCTCGACCGGAGTATTGGGGCGGTACCCGACAGCATCTGAGAGCGCCTGCACGTCGGCGCTTGTGTCGGGGACGTCGCCAGGCTGTAACGGCAAGAGGTTCATCGTCGCTTTCTTGCCAAGCTCCTCTTCCAACACTTCGATGTAGCGCAGGAGCTGCACCGGATTCCCATTGCCGATGTTGAAGACTCGCCACGGTGCACTCGATGTTGCAGGGTCCGGAGCGTCGCTTCTCCACGCGGGATTTCCAACCGCCGGACGATCTGACGTGCGAATGACGCCCTCAGCGATGTCGTCGACGTACGTGAAATCGCGCGTGTGTTTGCCATGGTTGAAGACGTCGATCGGCTGCCCCGCAAGGATGTTTTTCGCGAAGAGAAAGAGTGCCATATCGGGGCGTCCCCACGGCCCATAGACGGTGAAGAAACGCAGTCCTGTGGTCGGAAGGGCGAACAGGTTGCTGTAGGTGTGTGCGAACAGCTCGTTCGCCTTCTTCGTCGCGGCGTAGAGCGTGAGCTGGTGATTGACGCTGTCGTTGACCGAGAACGGCATTCTCGTATTGGCACCGTAGACCGAACTCGTGCTCGCATACGTGAGGTGTCCGCAGCCGTGATAGCGGCAGCCTTCGAGGATGTTCTGGAAGCCAACAATGTTCGCTTCGATGTATGCATGCGGATTCGAGATCGAGTAACGGACACCAGCTTGTGCCGCGAGATGAATCACGCGCGGGAATCGATGCTTCGCGAACAGTGCATCGATCGCAGGCCGATTGACGATGTCCAAACGAACAAACGTAAACCCCGCGCGCGGCGTCAGGCGCTCGAGTCGAGCCTCTTTCAACTTCGGGTCGTAATAATCATTGAGGTTGTCGAGCCCGACGACCTCGTCGCCACGATCAAGCAGCTTGTGGGCGACGTGCGAACCAATGAATCCGGCCGCGCCGGTGACGAGATGCAGCATGGTTCGGATGATGCGGCGGTTGCGCGTCTTGTGCAAGCAGTGAAGCGAAGAGATTCACCCAGCCAGCCGCACCGGCGCGGTGCGACGAGCGCTGCGGATCGCCTCGCGCACGGCTTCGATCACGCGCTCTTGCTGGATCGGCGTCATGTTCGAACCGCTTGGCAGGCACAAGCCACATTCGAAGAGCTCGTCGGATGCGCTTCGCTCGGGTTCGTGCGTGTAATAGCGGGCGTCGGCGAAGATCGGTTGCAGGTGCATGGGCTTCCACACTGCCCGCGCTTCGATGCGTTGTGCAGCAAGGCGCTCAACCAGTTGCTCGCGGTTCATGCCGATGCGCTCTGGATCAATCGTGCACGCGGTCAACCAACGATTCGAGCGGCTCCACGTGGGCTCGGGCATGAATGTGAAGCCGTCGTCGGGACCGAGCGCTTGCGCGTAGCGGGCGAACACGGCGCGGCGAGATTCCACGCGATCGGCGAGAACGCGAAGTTGTCCGCGACCAACTCCCGCGAGGATGTTGCTCATGCGGTAGTTGAAGCCCATGACTGAGTGCTGGTAATGCGGCGCGGGATCACGGGCTTGGGTCGCGAGGAATCGTGCCTGTTCAATGAGGTCGGCGTCATCGGAAACGAGCATGCCGCCACCCGACGTCGTGATGATCTTGTTGCCGTTGAACGAATAGACACCAACCGCACCAAGTGTGCCCGACGCTCGCGACTTGTAGGTTGCGCCGAGCGATTCAGCAGCGTCTTCGAGGATCGGCGTGCCGTACTCGTCGCAGATCGCCTTGATCTCATCGAGGTCGGCGGACTGTCCGTACAGATTCACAACGAGGACTGCGCGTGGCAATCGACCTTCGCGCTCAGCGTCGCGGAAGGCGCGGCGCAGCGCTGGAGGCGACATGTTCCAATTCGACGGATCGCTGTCGATAAAGACGGGTGTTGCGCTTTGATAGAGAATCGGGTTCGCGCTGGCGACGAACGTGAGGGACGAGCAGAAGACGACATCTCCGTGACCGACACCCAGCACGCGCAGACCGAGGTGAATCGCGGCGGTGCCGCTCGACACTGCGGCGGCATGCTTCGCACCGACAGTCTCGGCGAGTTCGCGTTCGAAGGCGTCAACATTGGGTCCGAGTGGCGCGATCCAATTCGTCTGGAACGCCTGCGCGACGAACTCCTGCTCGTATTCCGAAAGGTGCGGCGTCGAGAGAAGAACCGGTGCAGGCAACTCGCGGCGCAGCCAGAGACCTACGACAAAACCCTGAGCGCTGACCGCTGGCACCTGGTCAACCTTCCGGGCGTCGAGCGCGGCGGCAATGGCCGAAGGAGACGCGTCGGGTGCAACGGTGCTCGACGTGATCGAGGGCAGCGCCTCAAGCGAACTGTCCATCGGATGGCCAGCGATCAAGAGTCGCCGGAGATCGCCGTCGGTCACAGTGCGTTCAAATTGCCCGTTCGCTCGCAGAAGGAGCAGCACGCCCTTCGCACCTTGGTTCATCTGCTCAAGTGCTGAACGAAGGGTACTGGACCGAGCGAGCGTGAGACCGTCGGGGCGAATCATGGGGCGGAGTCCGAATGCGGCGTGAGGGAGAGACTGCGAGACAACCCACAGCCCCGCTGGACTTATCGGCTTGAGTGCCGAATCGCTCGCGGAAACTCGTTCCCTGACGATGAGAAAAATGGCTACCGCGGGGATTCCGCGCGCCACGCCTCGAACATCAGCACGTTCCAGAGCTGATGCTGCATACGCCCGCCGCTCAGTTGGGACTTCCACATCGCCCGGACGGCGTCGGCGCGCCAGAAACCGTCTTGGCGCAATCGGCGTTCGTCGAGAAGGCCCTCGGCCCAGTCGCGCAGCGGTCCGACCAGCCATTGCTCGATCGGAATCGAGAAGCCCTGCTTGGGCCGCTCCATAAGCTCTTTTGGTACCCGTCGGTAGAGCACTTCGCGAAGCAGCCACTTCGTCGTTCCACCGCGCAGCTTCATGTTGGTCGGCAAGCGGAAGGCGAACTCGATCAAGCGGTGGTCGAGCAGGGGCTCGCGGGCTTCGAGGCTTGTCGCCATGCTTGCACGATCGACCTTCACCATGATGTCATCGACGAGATAGCTAACAATGTCAGCTTGCATCATGCGCGGTTCGAGTTCGTCAATGTCGGCAAGCCACGCAGGGTCGGTCAATGGCACCATCGGCTCGCTGCCGTCGATGAGCAGTTCCGCTGGGTCCGGAACAACACTCGCCAACCGACGATAGAGATCCCAGTCGCTGCTCGACAGCATGAGCCGACCAAGCTTGTGGGCGCGATCGCCCGGTGTGTTCATGCGGAACCGGGCTGGCAGGGCGCGCATCAGCGGCGTGAGTGTTCGGTTCGCGGTGTCGGCTGGCACGGCGCGCAGCAGTCGCGCGGTCGCTCGGCGCGCCATCACAGGCATGCGCCGCATCTGCGACCAGAGCGAGCGTGCCCAGCGATATCGGTAGTAGCCGCCAAAGAGCTCATCGCCGCCGTCGCCCGAGAGAATGACGGTGACGTGCTTTCTCGCCGCGGCCGAGACGACATAGGTCGGAATCTGCGAGCTGTCTGCAAACGGTTCGTCCCACATGCGGCAGAGTCGCGGGATGACGCTCAGCGCCTCGTTCGGTTCGACATAGTGCTCGATGTGATCGGTGCCGAGGTGTCTGGCGATCGCCTTGGCAAACGGCGCCTCGTCGTATGCCGGGTCGCGCACGCCGATGGTGAACGTGCGCACTTTCCCCGGTGCGACGGCGGTCATGGCTGCGACGACGGCGCTCGAGTCGATTCCGCCCGACAGAAACGCGCCGAGTGGTACGTCGGCGATCATGCGAATCTTCACTGCCTGCTGGAGTAGCTCGTCGAGCGCGTCGGCTGCCTCGCGATCGCTGCCACGGAACGGATCAGCAGCACCGCGTTCAGCGACTTCCTTCGCCGACCAGTATTGCTCCAGCGTCGCGCCGCCGTCACGGATCCGCATCAGGTGCCCCGGCGGCAGCTTGATGATCGATGGATGAATCGACCACGGTGTCGGCACATACGAGTAGCGAACGTAGAGCGCGAGTGCGCCGCGGTCGACATCGAAGCGCATTCCCGGCACTGGATGCAGTGCCTTGAGCTCGCTCGCGAACACGAGCGATGCTCCGTCGGGGATCTTGAAACCACCCGTGCTCGGCTTGTGTCCGCCAGTGAGTCCGACGTACAGCGGTTTCACACCGACTCGGTCGCGCCCGAGCGTGAGATCACGCTCGCGCGCGTCCCACACGGCGAACGCGAACATTCCAACGAAGCGCTCCGTCGCAGCGCGCACGCCCCACGACTCGAACGCAGCGAGCATGATCTCGGTATCGCTGTGGCCACGGAACGCATGTCCGAGCGACTCAAGCTCCTTGCGCAGCTCAAGAAAGTTGTAGACCTCACCGTTGAACGCCATCGTGAATCGACCGCTCGCCGACGCCATCGGCTGATGGCCCAGCGGCGAAACATCCTGAATCGCGAGGCGGCGAAACGCGAATCCAACGCGGGCTTCTGACGACCACCAGTAACCGTCGTCGTCTGGACCGCGGTGCCGAATCTGATCAGCCATCGCGCGGAGCATCGCCATCGCGTCGCCCATGACTCCGCCACGATCAAGAAAGCCAGCCAAGCCACACATGCGTCAGGGTCTCTCTTCGAGCAGTTGTCGTTGCGAGATCAGCGAATCGCCATACGCGGCGATTCGGCGCGGTGTCTCCATGGCACTGACGCGAACGCTAACAGAACGCCAGCGAGGCACGCGGTTCGTCCTGACATGTGGAGTGCCTCGAATGAGGCGGCCACCGCCCAGAGAACGAGCGAGACAGCGACCGCTGCGCGGACGGGCGATTCCCGCGCCGATTGCCACGCGGCCCGTCCCGCAGCAACACCGACTGCGGCGAGACAGAGTAATCCGACCGCGCCGAGCTCGGCGGCTGTCTGGAGATACATCGAGTGCGGATGCGCGACCACGAACGTTTCACGAGGCAACTCCGGGTGGGCGTCGATCGCCGCGAGGACGTGCGTGTCGTGGTCGAACACGTGGCGTGAACCGCCCGCGCCAACACCGATGACTGGATGTGCAATGGCCGCGTCGATCGCCGCTCGCCACCACAAGACACGTGAACCAGTCGAGGTTCGCACGTCGTCGGTTGCCGTGAGGTCTCCCGCTTGGCGCGTGAGTCCCTTTCCCCCAGCAGCGACGACAGCAACTCCGACGGCTGAGAACCCGACAACACCGATCACCGTTGCAAGAGCAACGTGGCGCCAGGCCAAGCGATGGAACAGCATGAGCGCTGCTGCCATCATGGGCAACGCGACGAGAAGTCCGAGTATCGCGGCGCGTCCGGCGGTGATGGCGATGCCTGCACACAAGAGGAGCACGCAAAAGGCGAGGGTGATACGGCTGCCCAGCGATCGCGCGACCGGCATCCACCCGATCGCGATCGTCAGCGCGACTGCTTCAAAGAGGCTGACATGTACCGGGTTGCTGTGAAAACCTGCGAAACGAACGTCGGTGCGACTCGCTCGGTTCGTCACAAGGTTGAGTTGTTGCCCTATCTGCACCGCGCTTTGCAGCGTCATACCCGCAATGAGAGAACCAAGCAGTGGTCGCCAGGCGCCGCGGATGGGATAGAGGGCTGGCACGAGGAGCGCACCGCGAAAGCCTCCGATGGCATCGCGCCAACCAGCACCATCTGTGGCCCAGAGCCCGCTTGCGGTCGTCCACGCGAGAAGAGCGAGTACGGCCCAAACGACTGGTGCCGCAACGAGCGGTACGAGGGAACGCCACGTGTTCGGTAGGCGAAGGAGTGCGTATCCAACGAACAAGACGAACGCGATGCTCTCGGTCGATGTCGCGAGTCCAGCGCAGAAGAGGTAGATGCATCCGAGCGCGACATGAATGCCGTGACCGATCGGATCACGCTGTGCCGCGTAATCGACGCAGTCATGGAATCCATCGCTCGCGCACGGCGGGGGCCATAGGCGAGGCGGACGATTGAAGCGGTTGATCAGCGGCACGCAAGCGTCAGTATGACTGATCACTCGGCCATGTCACGCCTGAGCACGTTCCGAGTGCGCAATCGTGATGTTGGCCTCGCCGTCCCACAGCAAGTCATGCGATTCGTTCGGTCGGTGATACTCCGGTACGAGTTCTTCGAGCAACGACAGAATCGTCGGGACATCGCTCGAGCGGCACGCATGGGACAGGCGCTCGAGCGCCGGTCGCAGTTCGCTCCACGCCAAGCTTTGTTCGTGAGCTTTCTTGACGCGCGGATGCCGCGTTGGCTCGGCATCCGCAGCGATGAGCAGCTCTTCAAACAGCTTCTCGCCGGGACGGAGTCCGTTGAACACGATCGCGATACCACCACGCTGTTCGTCGGACTCGCGCACCGAATGCCCAGCGAGTCGGATCATGCGCTTCGCGAGATCCGCAATGCGCACCGGCTCGCCCATTTCAAGGAGAAAAACTTCGCCGCCTTCCGCCATCGCGCCTGCCTGCATGACGAGTTGCGCCGCTTCCGGAATGGTCATGAAGTACCGAATCACGTCGGGATGTGTGACCGTCACTGGCCCGCCGCGCGCGATCTGTTCTCGAAAGAGGGGCACCACCGAGCCTGATGATCCGAGCACGTTTCCGAACCGCACCATCGAGAAACGCGTGCCTATCGGATCGGACCCCATGCCTTGCAGCACGAGCTCGGCAAGCCGCTTGCTTGCTCCCATCACGCTCGTCGGTCGCACGGCTTTGTCGGTCGATATCAGCACAAACGTGCTCACGCCCGACGCCAGCGCTGCCTCGGCCGCAACGAGTGTTCCAAGCGTGTTGTTCTCGACTCCTTCCGCGACGTTGTGTTCGACCATCGGAACGTGTTTGAACGCTGCGGCGTGATACACGGTCTCAACGTTGCACACGCGCAGCGCACGCTCGAATCGCTCGCGGTCGAGCACGCTGCCGAGGAGCGGAACAATCTCGACACTGCTCGCCGTCAGTTCCGCTTGTCGTCGAAGCTCCTGCTCGATCTGGTACAGCGCGTGCTCTGACCGCTCGAAGAGTACAAGCTTCGACGGCCGGAGCGCCAGCGCCTCGCGGCAGAGCTGGCTCCCGATGGAGCCGCCCGCGCCCGTGACCAGCACTGAACGACCGCGCACGCAACGAGCGAGGAGCTGCGCGTCGGGCGGCACAGAATCGCGACCGAGCAGATCTTCAATTGGAATCTCGCGCGTCTCGTCCCAAGTCGCGCGACCAGCTAACACCTCGTCAATTGGTGCGACGCTGCGGGCGACGACCGGAAGTCGCGTGACGCGATCGAGAATCGCCCTACGTTCGGCCGGGCTGGCCTCAGGCAGCGCGAGAAAAACGTGCGTGACGCGTTTCTCTGCGATGAGTGACTCGAGTTCTGACGCCGGTCGCACTGGCACGCCGCGAATCCGTGATCCACGCGCGCCTGGATCGTCGTCGATGATCGCGATCGGGCGGTACGCATGACCGGCGACGAGCGACTGGACCAATCGCGCACCAGCGAGGCCCGAGCCCCAGACAATCGATGGTTGCCGCTCACCGCCAATGGCCGAGCGCAGCAGTTGTCGCGCGAGCGAGCGTGATCCGGTGATGAGTCCAAGCGCGACTAGAAAGAAAATGACTGGGAGCGACCTCGGTGCCCAATCGCGTGAAATCAAGATCATTGCGGCGACGGCCAGCGACGTCACACCAACACCTTGCGCGGCTTGCACGATGACGCGAGGTCCGGCGTGGCGCGTGACCTCGCGATAGAGCCCGAACCAGGCGAGGATCGGTACACCGACGGCGACGACGCTGGGGAAGAGCCACCAAACGTTGGTGATGCCCTCAGGCCAGAAGTCGCCGAGTCGGAGCGCGAATGCGGCCCAGATCGAGAAGGAGAGCGTCGCAGCGTCGACCGCAGCGATGAAAAGCTTTTTACCCGCGCGCGGCCAGCGAGCGAGCGCGTTGAGAATGCGCTTAGCTGTGGTCTCAGGCACGCTGAGATGATACCTGACGCCGTACGTGGACTTCGCCAGCGCCGTAGAGCGCTGCAACGAGTACGAGCGCCGCGCCCGCACCCGGTAGACCCCACGGCGCGATGAGCGCGGCGCAGGCTAACGTCGTCGTCATGTATGTCAGAGTGACCCGACGATGGGACCAGCCCGACTGTTGAAGCCGCTGGTACAGATGTTCGCGATGCCCCTCGGCGAGCTTCGCGCCGCGAATGGCGCGGCGGATCAAGGTCGCGAGGGCGTCGAAGTGGAGTGGTGCCGTGACTCCCCACGCAGCGATCACAAAAACCGGATCGGCGTTCGAGAGCATTCCCAGCATGATTGGTGCTGCGCCTAGGAACGTGCTGCCGGTGTCGCCCATGAAAATCTTTGCTGGGGGCCAGTTCCACACGAGAAAGCCGAGCACTGCGGCGACGACAAGCCACGCCGGTGGAACGTCGAGATACCAACCGATGAACGTGAGTTGAACCAGCGATGTGGCCGCGACGAGTCCATCGAGACCGTCCATGAAATTGCTGAAGTTGATGGCGGCTGCGATCGGAATCGTTACGACGAAGAGCATGAGCGCAGTCAATGGAACGCCGAACTGGGCGATGAACGTGGGAAGAGGGCGGCCGAGCAGGATGACGATAAGGCACGCGGTGAGCATCTGCGCGGCGAACCGAAGCCGAGCCGAAAGGCCGCGCACGTCGTCGACGATGCCGACCAGTACAAGCGGAAATACCGCAAGCGGAATCAAACGGCAATTCGCGTGAAGATCAGTCTTCGCGAAGAATCCGTAGACGATCGCAGCGACGAAGAACACGCTGACAAACGCGATGCCACCACCGCGTGGCGTTGGTACGGCGTGCGCCGATCGCGCGTTCGGGACGTCGAGAAAGAGTCGCCGACCACGGCGAATCATGAGCCACGTCCCGAGGTATGAGGCGAGCGCGGAACTGAAGAGGAGCGTCGCAAGCAACTCGTGGTTTGAGTCGAAGAAGAAACTGATCACAGGCCAAGCGCTTTCATGATCTGGGCATTGACGCGCCGACTATCAAACCTCGCTTCGACGATCGCTCGCGAACGCCCTCCGAATTGTTTGAACAAGTGCGGTTCGCGACAAAGTCGTAAGCACGCATCCGCGAGCGCCCGCGCGTCGCGCACGGGCACCAGCACGCCGTTGTCGTTCGGCGTCACGGTTTCGCGGCAACCCGGAGCGTCCGTCGTGATGATCGCGCGCCCGACGCTCATCGCCTCGAGCACGCTCTTCGGCGTGCCCTCGCGATATGACGGAAGTACGAACGCGTGACACGCCGCGAGTTCGTCGCGCACGTCATCGAGGCGTCCTGCGTACTCGACGATCCCCTCGCGGATCCAGCCGTCGAACTCGCTTTGGGTAATCGCCGCTGGATTGGAGTCGATCCAACCGACGAGGCGAAAACGCGCCGACGGAAACTCGCGACGCACCATGCGAGCGGCGTCGGCGAACTCAACCGTCCCCTTGTCACGGAGCAGCCGCGCGACCATGAGGAACACTGGCGCCTCGATGGTGGCGGAGAGTGGCGCGACGGCGTAATGCGACACGTCGACGCCTGAACCGGAAATCATTTCGATGCGCTTGCCGGCGGGTAGTAGCCCAGCGTGATCAAAGGTCGCGCGGTCGTCCGGATTCTGGAAGAACACCAGATCCGCAGCAAGCATGGAGCGGCGATAGAGACTTCGTGCGACTGCGCCGAGCAATCGGGCTTTCAACCCTTCGCCGATGAATGCGAACCCGAGTCCGGTCACCATCGCGGCGACGACTGGCACACCCGCAGCCTTCGCGGCTGGCACTGCGTGAAAGATGGGCTTCGGGTTGTACGCCAGCACGAAGTCATAGCGATTCGTGAGGAAGAATCGCTTGAAGAATCGACGGGCCCGCCATTCGTTCAAGGGGCTCGTGCCAGTTCGGTCGAGCGGAACGTCGATCCACGTCGCCCCGCGCTCAACGATGCCGCGCACGATGCCATCATGCAACGTCGAGTCTGCCTCCGGAACGCAGACGTCGACGACGTGACCCTTCCCGACCAGTTCTGCGATGAGCGGACCGCGGAACTTGATGACGAGATCACCAAATCCACCAACTAACGCGACGCGGGCCATGCGGTCTGGGGGCTCTCAGCGTTGGCAACGGTTGTGTTTGTCGCGGTGCCGCGCCGTCGGGCGGAGCTGGCTCGAATCGCGAGGCGCACGCGACGCAGGAACGGGCCAGGTCGACTGAACACCAGCGCGACGACCGCGCCGAACGCGCGCACTCGACGCCCGCTGAGCAGATGCCCTCGGGCGCGATGGCTTGCTCTAATCCAGCTGATCTCCGCATCGATCTTCGATGGGTCGAGTCCCCATTGCGCGACCTGCGCGCGATCGATGACAGTGTCAACACGGATTGGATCGGGGCGACCGGCGGCACGTTCGGCCGCCGCATGCCGCGCTGACCAAGTGCACAGGAACGCGAGTTCCGTGTTGCGTTCAGTCGCTTGCGCGTCGTGAAATCGGTAACGCAGCACGCGGTCGGGTAGGTTCGCGAGTCGCGTGCGCTCGGCGAGGCGCAGCCAAAGGTCGTAGTCCTGAACTACCGTGAACGCGGATCGGTACGCGCCAGCCGCGATGACGATATCGCGACGCAGGAGCGTGGTCGGATGATGAAGCGCATTACGCGACTTCAGCATTGTGACGATCGCGTCGTGCTCAAGCGGGTTGTCGATCCAGAACGGCGGCGTGCGCGTTGTGCCATCGAGCACCGTGAGGATCTGCCCGCCCACGGCACCGATATCGGGGCGGCCGTCTAAGAACGCGACTTGCCGCGCGATCCGATCGGGCAAGCACACATCATCAGCGTCCATGCGGGCGACGAACTCGCCGCGCGCGAGTTTCAATCCGCGATTCAATGAGGGCACGAATCCACGCGGACCTTCAGAGATGAGGCGTACGCGTGAGTCACGCGCGGCCACACGTTCAACGATCACAGCCCCGTCGTCGCTGGATCCGTCGTCGATCGCGATGACCTCGAGTCGCGCGTACGTCTGCGTGACCAAGCTCTCCATCGCCTCGGAGATGTACTGACCCGCGTTGCGAAATGGCATGACGACACTCACCCGAGGTCCGTCGGGGGAGGTATGCGAACAAGAAGTGGCGTGGTCTTCCACGATTGTGTGCGTCATGCGGCAGCCGCTACTACGGGCAATAATGGTTTGAGTGTACCGGCAGAGCGTCGGATCTCTTCGGGAATCGTCGTGGCGTTCGGGGTCGTTGGAGGAACTGCCCGCAGCGGCGGGTGCCCGGCGAGTGCGAGTACGAGCGCCGCCACACGCCGCTGTGTATTCGCTTCACTTCGAAAGACGACGGGTGGAAGTACCACACTGACCCCGAGCGGCGTTGCGTTCAGCGCTCGGTGTCCGATCGGGTGGCGATGTCACTCCGCAGTGACGCGGTGCCACCGCTCTGGTGCTGGGTGCGGGATTGGTCCAGCCGACGGACGGTACCAACGGGATGGACACACAACGAGCGTCGTACCCGGGGCTCGTCGCAACTCCGCGAGTCGGGCCGCCCACCACGAGTATGAACTGTTCGAGATTACGAGCATGCGACATCGGCTCATGAGCCAGAGATCGTCGACGTCATCTCGATCGGCGGCACGGGCAAACGTCTCGAACGATTGGCCGAGGTCGAGCGAACTACGAACCCACGCCGCGTCGTCGGTGAACACGACGATGCGTTCGAGCTTTGATTGCTCGCGCAGAAAGCGCACCGCGTCGGCGTGATAGGCAGCCGAACAGGTCCCATGCGGGCTGCTTGCATTCGCGAAATCAGCGCGACGAACGTGTATCGCGAGGGTTCCGGGGGTGTCGAGCGAATCACCCAGCGTGCGCACTTTTGCGCTGAGTCGAGCGGCTGGCTCGAGCTCGACCGCGATGGTCGACAACGCGTCGAGAAAGTAACGCTCGTCTTGCCAGTAGCCAGTGAGGATGAGGTGCTCGGCGTCTGCTTGCACGCGCGGATCGAGCCCGCGCATACGGTCATACAGGAACCGCGTACCGCCGACGCGCGGTGCCCAGCCAGTTACGCGGGTAACGCGCCACAATGCAGGAAACTCAGCGAACGCGCGGTGCCAGCCCACGAGATCGCGACGAATAGCAAGAATCGGAAACCGGTCGAGCGCGTAACGTCGTCGAAGTGGGTCGCGCGCGAAGCTTCGCGCATCAAGCGAAAGCTCCGCGCCAGTGCGGAGCGTGATCGCGCGGGCTGCCGCGTACTGGAAGAGCTGATTGCCCAACCCACCGGAGAGTCGCGCGACAACGGTTCGGATGCTTCATTCTCCTGTGGCGAGCTTTGTCGCCTTCACATGCAGGCCGTAACAACCGAGCTCGGCAGATCCGCGGTCGAACGCCGACGCGATCGCGCACATCGGCACACCGACCGCGACAGCGGGCAATGTCGCGATCGCAGCGAGTGCCCCGCTGTATCGTCGCGCCGTGCTTGGCAATCGCCAGAGTTCTTGCGCGACGAGTTGGAAGAAGTTGCCATTCGTTTCGCAGCTCACGCGCGACAGGCCAAAATCCACCAAGTGCTTCTCGTAGAAATAGCGGCTAAAACCGGTGCAGAAGTGGTACGGCGCAAAGTGGGTGAGTGAAAGGAACGGCGCTGTGACGAGCAAAGTTCCGCCCGGAGCGAGCAATCGCGCCAGCTCGCGCAGTGCGGCGATTGGATCGGCAACGTGTTCGATGACCTCCGTGCAGAGGATCGCGCCGAATGACGCATCGGGTGCGGGAATCGCAGCGATGTCGCACTCGAAATCGAGAGCGCCGTAGCGAAACGCGTCGGGGTGCAGTCCGCCCGAGCCAGCCTCGCGCTCTTTCGAGGGGTCGTAGCCGCCGAAATCTTGCGCGACGTAGGTCAAGTGTCGACACGCATCGCGATAGGGCTGCTTTCCGCATCCAGCGTCAAGCAGGCGCGTGCCACGCGGCAAGAGCGCGAGTGCACGTCGCACCCAAGCGTGCCGCGTCGACTCGTTCGTGCGCCCGGTGGTGAGCCCAAAGCTTGTCGCAATACTTGACATGAGTCGGCTCTAAGAGATTAGCGCGGTCGCTCGAATCGAAAACACCCGCACGCGTAGCGCTGCTGCGCGACGAGGTCCGCATCAGCGCCCTCGATCAGGCCCGGATCGTACTTGCCGGGCGCGGGCGCATCCGGGATGAGTGCGAACGATCGGAGCACAAGCGATGGGACGCGACGCACGATTGCGTCGCGACTATAAACTCGATGCGCGTTGAAGCAAACACGCGGGCTGCCGACGGGAACCACGACGAGCAACGTGCCGCCTGGTGCGAGTACGCGTTCGAGTTCACGCAGCGCCGTGCCGTCGCCATCAGGATCGATGGGATCGCCATAACGTCCCAGCCCGATGTGCTCGATGACATGCATGCACGACAGCGAGGCGATCGAGCGATCGTCGAACGGAAGTGCGCGGAGATCCGCGCGATCACATCGAAGGCCCGAAAGGACGAGTGGTGCCGGTCGGAAGTCGTAGAAGCGCACCGGCACAATTGCAGACGCCATCGCAGCGAAGGCGAGAATTGAGGAGATATCGACGTGTTCGTCCGGGCGGGTCTCAAGCAGTACCCGCAGCGCCCACGCGGGGTGATAGACGTAATGGCGATCAAACGTTGTGAGAGAAGTTCGATCAGTGAGACATGCGTGAAGGTCGCGCCAGCGCGGGCGGCGCCCAAGTTCGTCGTTCGTGACGAGCCGCCGAAACCGCAAAAAATCGCCCGGAAATGACAACGTCGCTGCTGCGCGTCCGCGCACGCGATCAAGGAGTTTCGCGAGCCGCGTCCCGGTGTTCGTCATGAGCCACTCAACCTCGACTGCACTCGCTTCACGCGATCGAGCAAGAACGACAGTCGGCGGCGTCCGACGCGCGTCGTCATCGCCGTCAGAACGAATGCGAAGAGCCACGCCGCACCGAGCTGAGCGAGCGCACTGGATCGCGACGTCGGAGGGCCAGCGAGTATGTTCATCGTGAGTGGGACTGACGCCGCAACAACGACCGGAACGAATACGTCGGCGGCGAGCCAGCGGGCAGCGTGTCCTGGCAGGTAGTGGGCGACGAGCACGATGACGGGTCCAGCGAACATGAGTGCGTCAAGTAGCAGCCATCCGAAGGCAGCTCCTTCCGCGCCGTACAACTGTGCCGCAAGATAGACGGTCGGCACCAGAATGACGATCGCGATCGCGTTGAAGAGCACCGCAAATCGCGCAGCGCCAAATGCGAGCAAGAGTGCGTACGGCGCGTGAACGAGGCAGTGGATAGAAGCTCCAGCAACGAGCGCCGCGGTGAGCGGTGCCGCGCCTTCGACGACGTCGATTGGCTGCCCCCAACCCCGGAGCGCCGCGACGGGTAGGAATGCGATCGTGAAGCCGATAGGAAGGACGACACAAGCGACCGTCTGCGCGACGGTGCGGAAGTTCTTCGCGAGTGTCTGATTGTCGTGCGTTGCGGCGAGCTCGCTGAATCGCGGCACCGCAGCTCCCAGCACCGCTTGTGCGGCGCGGAAAACTCCTGCGGCAAGCGCTCCAGCGATGGCGTAAAGCGCGAAGCTCGCGAGCGGCACTACGCGACTAACAACAATGCGATCGGTCTGTGTCAAGACGAGACCGAGTGCGCCAGCGAGAGCCATTCCAGCGGTGAATCCCATCGTGCCGGTGAGGGCAGCGCGTTGCGGAACACCACGGCGATCCTCCGGTGATAGTTTCGCCCGCAGCGCGGAGCGAGTCACGAACGTTTCGAACAGTCCGATGCAGATTTGGACGACGAAATACTCGACAACTGTTCCACCTGTGGCGAGGAGCAAGAGCGCGATACCAAGACTGCGCGCGAGCGCGCTCGACGCACCGATGGTGCTCGCAAGCACCTGATGCTGGAGTCCATTGAGCCCGGCCCGATAGCACGACGCGGGCCACTGGGCAGCAATCGCGAGACCCATCAGGACGATGATGCCGGGCTGCGTGTCTTGCCCCAACCACGTTTGCGCCATCCACGGACTGAGTGCTGCGACGCCAAGTCCGAGCGCGAGCGCGATCAACCAGGAAATCGCCGCAGTTGTCGCGAGAAAATTCCCCAAGCTAGCGTGTTGCGCCGATCGTCGTGCGCACTCGCGATTGACTGACGGCGTGAGACCAAGATCGAACGCGGAGAGGACTGCCGCGAGCGTCGCGTGGAATCCAACGAGTCCATAGTCGTCGAGTCCAAGGTGGCGCACGAGGATCGGGACTGCGGCGACGGCGCTGCCGACCGAGACTGCGGTCGCGACCAAGTTCGCGGTGACGTTGGACGCCAGACGCACGGACGCAGGGCGAGGTTCGGTCGAGAAGATCGGGCTCATAGCGACGACGCGCCCGCGGCGCGGATGTAGACATCGCCAAAGAGGTCTACGCGCTGAGCAAGCGCTTCGAGCCTCTGAGCTAAGTCCTCGACACCCATCCATCGCTCAGATTCAAAGTGCATCGACTCGCCCAACGCGAGGTTCGTTTCCACTGGTCCGAGCGCCGCGAGATATCGGATGCATGCAACCGATCGCTCCCACAGTTCGGGCACGAACTCCACGCTCACCGCTCGCAGCGGCCGCGAAACTCCCTTCAGCACCTCAGCTTCAAATCCCTCAACGTCGATCTTTACAAAATCAGGTTCGCCGTGGCGCGCGATGAGCGCGTCGAGCGTCGTGACCGGCACGACTGCTCGCGAGGACCAGCGGTGCCCCGCGAATCTGCCGCTCCGCCGCGTCGCCTCGGCGAACGAAGGATCCATCGTTGAGATCGTGTCGACGTCTGCTAGGTGCAGGTCCGCCTTACCGGATGCGGCGCCGACGGCGACGGGCTCGATGGTGGTCTGCGGGTGGCCCCCAAAAAGTCGGTTGAGGACGGCAACACAGCGGGGTTGCGGCTCAATCGCTACGACGCGCGCCGGAATTCGATGGAATACGCGAACTCGGCGACCGACGTTAGCGCCGACATCAAAAACGAGCCCGCCGGGAGGAACGAGCGAGCGATAGAGGCGAAGGCCCGATTCGTCGTGCACACTCCAGCGCGTAAACTCGCGTCGAAGGCGGCGAGCGCGAGCCCCGGCGGGGACAATCGCCGCGAGTAATCTGCGCACAAGTCGCGCGAACGGCGGTGCGAGCGGCAGTGACACGTCGCGATGCTAACACCGCGCGGGGGTTCGTCGTCGCGGCAGGGGAAGATGCCCCCGATATACTGTTTTTCGAACACATGCGCCCGACCTACGGAGTCATCACCGCAACCCTCAACGCAGCCGAGCAGGTCGGGCGCGCGGTCGACTCCGTTTTGGCGCAGTCCGAGCTGCCGGCTGAGTACGTCATCGTGGACGGTGGTTCGACCGACGGCACATTGGCTGAGGTCGAGATCCGCGTTGAGCGGGCACGGCAGCTTGGGCTTCCAATCGAGTTCCGGATCCTTCGGCAGACGAGCGCGGGCGGCATTGCTGGAGCCTGGAACGAAGGGATCGCGACGCTCTCCTCGGATGTCGTTTTTCTTCTGAACGCCGACGACGCCTTAGAGCTCCAAGCAGCCCGGGTCGTCCTCAGCGCGTTTGAAGCAGATCCTCAGCGCGAAATTGTCCATGCCAAGGCTCGGTTCTATCGAGCGGACGGATCGCATCTGGGTATCTGTGCACCGACGTGGATCAACCGCGTCGGCTTGCAGTGCCGAACCGTGCACTGTGCCACGTTTGTTCGACGCGAGGTGTACGAGCGCGTGGGCGGGTTCGACGCCGCCTTCCACACGACGCTCGATTTTGACTTCCTTGAGCGGTGCCGCGCCTCACGAGTTCAGTTCGCTTTTGTCGACGAAATCGTGACCAACTTCCAACTCGGTGGAGTTTCGAATTCGCTTCGTGATCAGGCAGACTGGGAGACGTTAATCATCGGACTTCGGCACTCGAAGACGATGCTGCCACCGCTGTGCGCTTACCTTTTTCGCCGCGTGCTCATGCGTCCCTTTGGCCTCGCGGGCTTCAATCTCCGACTCAAGCGCGAGAAGCAGAAACAGGCGATCCAGCCGCGCCAGCTTCGGCCGTTGCCAGAGATTGCGAGCGCTGCGGCCGGGACTCTTTCTACGAGAGCACTGGCTACAAGCACACTGGCTACGAACACACTGGCAGTACCGCTGGCGAGTGCCGCCGCTGTTCCAGGGGGAGGGATCCGACGCGTGGGTGAGCCAACGGAGCTTCGCGGGAAGACGCGAAGGTCTAGCGGTAACGGACCGGCGGTGCGATCGAGGCAGGCATGACGCCTCCGCTCATCTCAGTCGTCGTTCCGTCGTTCAATCAAGGCGCGTGGGTTGAAGCGACGTTGCGGAGCCTGTTGCTGCAAGGCGATCCGAATCTCGAAGTGATTGTGATGGACGGCGGCTCGACCGACGGTACGCGCGAGGTGCTTGAGCGCTACCGGCCACAACTCGCCGCGTGTGTCATGGAGCCGGACGGTGGCCAAGCGGAAGCGATCGCGCGGGGATTCTCCATGGCGCGAGGCGACATTCTCGCGTGGCTAAATTCAGACGACCTGCACATGCCCTGGACGCTGTCGACCGTCCGATCGGTCTTCACGCGGGAGCCGAAACTCGAGCTCATGCACGGGGGACGGGTGGTCATCGACGCCGATGGTCGCATTGCGGAGTACCGCTTTCTTCCCATGCACTCGGCGTATCTCCTCAACCGCTGGCCTTGGACCGCCCAAGAGACGTGCTTTTGGCGCCGCTCCTTGATGGACCGCTGCGGCGGAGTCGATCCCGCGATGCGATTCGCCATGGACTACGACCTGTTCGCGCGATTCTTCCGTGAGGGCCGATGTCGATACGTTCGACAGATTCTCGGCGCGTTCCGCTGGCATGCGACGTCGAAGAGCTACCTCCAACTCGCCACGATCGGGCGCGCGGAGATTAATGAAGTGCGGCAGCGCTATGACGTCACGCCGCGCCGCTGGGAGCGACCAATCGAGATTGGCCTAACACTCTCGATCAAGGCGCTGGCGCGGCTCTATCGCCGACTGCCTCACCGGATGCCTGACCGTCCCACGCGTCTCAACTGCAACGTCGATGAACTCTGGGGCGGACGGCTTCGCGCCGCTCCAATCGAAGCATGCGCGTCCTTCACCTGAGCGCGTGGGAACGCTTCGGCGGCGCGGCGACGTGCATGCAGCGGTTGCACCGCGGGCTTCTCGCGCTCGGTGTCGAGAGCAAGATTGTCGTGCTCAGCCGCGAAACAGACGACCCGCGCGTCGCGGAGTTGCGGCCGCATCCGCTGCTCGAGCGGGGATGGGATCGCATTGAACGCACGTCGATTGGTGCGGTGCGCAGCGACCTCTCCGATACGTGGTTCTCGACTGCTCGTCCTGGCACCGCTGTCGCGGCACATCCGTGGGTCGCCGAGAGTGACATCATCAACGTTCACCTCGCGGACGGTCTCGTCGCGTCGGCCCAACTCCGCGAGCTCGCGGCAAGTGGCCGACCGCTGGTGTGGACCTTGCACGACGAGTCCGCCTACACCGGCGGATGCCACTTCACGGCAGGCTGTGAACGTTGGCGCACTCGCTGCCACGAATGCCCGCAGCTCATGCGTGATCCGCATCGACTCGTTGAAGCGGTGTTCGACGACAAACGTGACGACGTGGCGGCGTCCTCGTTGACGATCGTCGCGCCGTCGGCATGGATAGCAACGCGTGCGGCGGAGTCTGCGATCTTACGCGGCCGGGCTCGCCGCACCATCGCATACGGCGTCGACGTTGAGGCGTACACGCCCGACCGGCGCGAGAGTGCTCGTGCGGCGCTCGGCATTCGCGATGACTGCTTCGTTCTTTGTTGCGCCGCGATTAATCTCGGTGAGCGCCGCAAGGGCTTCAATGAACTCGTTGCCGCGCTTGAGCGCTGCGCCGCGAATGCAGAGTTCGCCGCCGCGGCACGCGATGAAAAAGTGCATGTGCTGCTGATTGGCGCACACGTAGAACGGGTACTGCCGTTGCCGCACACGAACCTCGGACTCTTGCGCGACGAGCGACTGGTCGCCGACGCGCTTGCCGCTTCCGACCTCTCGATCGTGCCGTCGCTTGAGGACAATTTGCCCAACGTCGTGCTCGAATCACTCGCCTGCGGAACGCCGGTGCTCGCCTTCGACACGGGCGGAATCCGCGAGGCGCTTGAGGAACAGGCATGCGAACTTGTAGTTCCACGCGGCGATGTTGTCGCGCTCGCGAGTCGCATCGCGTGGGCCCGAGCGAATCTCACACAGATTCGCGCCATTCGGTCTGGAGTTCGAGGAATCGCCGAGCGCCGTTACGATCTGGGGCGGCAGGCGAGCGAGTACCTTACTTTGTACGAGTCGTTGATCCTTCAGAAAAGCGGCGAGAGAGAACGAATGCAACCAATGGCCTCTTCGACGACATCCTCGGCGACTTCACACCTTGAGGCAGTAGGAGGAATGCTCGCTGCGGAGGCGTGTATCGCGCGCGTCGAAGAGTGGGGAGCGACGCTGCAGCAAACGACCGGGCGCATCGATGCTGCTGCCCAAGCACTGGATGCGGTCGCTACCCGGCTCGCTGCGGTGGAGAGCAAGTCGTGCGAACTGTCGAGCGCGCTGGCCAGAGCGGAAGGAGAACTCGTCACGCGCGCAGCGGAAGGGAGCGCGGCGGTTGAAGAGGCTCGGAGCGAGGCGGCCCGCGCCGCTACCGTCGACATCGAGCTCGCGCGCGCTCGCGCTGAACTCGCCGCAAAAGCTTCGGACGTCCAAGTGCGTGAACTCGAGTGCCAGCGCCTGTCGAATGAACTCACCTTTCTGCGCGATGTGATTGCGGTGTCACCGTGGCAGCGGGCGAAGCGTCGACTGGCGCGACGATGGCCAACGCCCGTCAACGAGGTCACGTCCCTATCGACGCCGGCCGAGGTCCCCGAAACGGCAACATTCCGCGCCATGTCAACCGCCCGAGCGCTCGAGCGCATTGGCAACCGTGGGCTTGAGGTCGCGACGGTCATCGACATCGGTGCATCGAATGGCATGTGGTCGGAAGTGTGCGAACGGCGGTTCCCAAATGCCCGTTACTTGTTAGTTGAAGCACAGCAGACGCACCGCGCTGCACTCGAGCGCTACTGCAAAGCTCGCGGAAACGCGGAATTCGTGCTCGCTGCGGCTGGCCGAGCCCGCGGCGAGATTTGGTTTGACGACAGCGACGCGTTCGGTGGTCTCGCGAGCGATCAGAAAACCGACGCAGCGAAGACCCGGGTTCCCGTGACCACCATCGACTACGAGGTGACGAGCCGCGCTGCGCCAGGCCCGTACCTCCTCAAGCTCGATGTGCACGGTTACGAGATTCCGATCCTTGAAGGTGCTACGCAGGTGTTGCCGCAAGCGAGTCTCGTCGTCATGGAGTGCTATACGTTCCGTGTTGCCGAAGGATGTCTTCTCTTCCACGAAATGGTGGCGTGGATGCGCGAGCGCGGATTCGGTGTGTGCGACATGAGTGAACCGTTGTGGCGATTCCGTGACGCGTGCCTGTGGCAGTTCGATCTGTTCTTCGTGCCGCTGAACCGGCCGGAACTCAACGTTGATCGCTGGCTGTGATGTGCGCATGGCCACCACCCTTCCCGGTATCTCCGTCGTCACTCCATGCCGTAACGCAGCGCGGTATGTAGCCCACACCATTGAGTCGGTCCGCGGGCAGCGCTATCCGCAACTTGAGCATGTGCTTGTCGATGGCGCGTCGACCGATGGAACGTTGAGCGCAATCGCGTCACATCGCGACTACTTTCACGCCATCATCAGTGAGCGCGACGAGGGGATGTACGACGCGATCAACAAGGGTTTCGCACAGACGACCGGCGAGATCATGGCGTGGATCAATGCCGACGACATCTGGTTGCCCGGCACGTTGCGCACGGTCGGAGAGATCTTCGCGGCGCACCCGCAGGTCGAATGGATTTCGTCGGCGCTTCCCGCCGCGATCGACGAGAACGGCGCGATGGTCAAGGTCAATCGATTTCAAGGGTTTAGTCGCCGCGGCTTCCTCGACGGTGAGTTTCTCGCGGGCGCTGGCTGGTGGAGTCCCGGTTACATCCAGCAAGAGTCGACGTTCTGGCGCCGATCGCTGTGGGAGCGCGCTGGCGGGCATGTCGACACGCGCCTGAAGCTCGCGGGCGACTTCGAGTTGTGGACGCGGTTCTTCCGTCACGCAGAACTCTTCGCCGTAGATGTGCCACTGGGTTGCTGGCGCCGTCATGCAGCGCAGCAAACGTCGATGGTCTTCGAGAAGTACGTCACCGAAGCGAACGATGTCTTTCGCGCCGAAGGCGGAAAACCGTTGCCCGATGCGAAGGCGCGGCGGCGATTTTCGTTACGAGAACGTTGTCCGGAGCGCTTCCGCCCGCGGCTCGCGGCGTTGGGCGTGATCGACGAGCGCCCGTGGATCACGTACGACTGGGTCAGCGAATCTTGGCAGGTCATCCGGCGGTAACCACAGTTGCGGGAGAGGACACCGACGACGTATGGCATTCTTCTCGCTCGAACGCCGCATCGCATTCATCCACGTGCCAAAGACAGGCGGTACGGCGATCATGAAGGCGCTCGAGTCGATCCCTGACGCTGTTCCCCTGATGCCGCATGCGCGAGCGCGGGACGTTCGCGACATTCTGAGTCCCGAGACATACGCCACGATGACGACGATCGCCGTCGTCCGTGAACCGTTTGATTGGATCGGTTCGTACTGGCGCTATATGCAACAAGACGAGAACCACCCGCTCTTCGAGGCGATGAGAGGCGCGTCGTTCCCCAGCGTTGTGCGCCGCGCGTCGCAACTTCTCCCGATCGGTTGGCGGCAGACGGATTACATCACCGATGAATCGGGAAAGCGCATCGTGACTCATGTGCTCCGCTTCGAGCGCCTTGATGATGAATGGGAGGAGCTCGCGCTGAAACTCGACCTTCGGTGCGACCTACCGAGATTGAATGAATCGCGACCAGATGCGAACTCAATGGACTGCGGGGCTGCCGAGCGCGAACTCCTCGACCGCGTCCTGAGCGACGACTTTCTAAGGCTCGGGTACACGCCGAGCAACGTCGAGCGACTCGCGGCGCGACGGCGACAGATTGGTGCGGAGGTCGGCAGCTTATTAGGCCACGGACGGGCGGCTCGCGTTCGTTTCGCTGCGGAACTCCTCGATTTCGGAGAGCTCGACCTTGCCTGGTGGTTGTTGCGCGCACCTATCGCGTGTGGTATGAGCAGGCTCGAACGGGGAGGCATGAGACTCGGCATGCTGCAGGACCCGAGCGAGCTTGAGTCGCAGATTCCGTCGCCATGGTGGCCAGCGAAGCCAACTGAGAGCGATATGCAACGCTTCCTCACGAACGCTGCCGAGACGTGGCACGCGGCGCCCCAACGAATTGTCTGATGGATGGTTCACCGCGACGCGTTGCGATGCCGCACTTCTGCGGTCGGTTCTAAAATCGCTTGCCGCTGCGCGGCGTTGACGCGGAGGAGTTTCGCAAGTTCTCGTGAGGCAGCCGGTCCGTCGGTCGGATCTGGCGACGCCCACTGCGCCGGATAGCCGCAGCGTTCACGAACGATCTCGTCGACGAGTGGAGCGAGCTCGGACGCGTCGCCAGCGATCGCCGCCGCTACAGCGTCGCGAAGCATGCGGGTCGTTTCTTGAGCGAGGGCGACGCTCGTCGCGCGATGATGACGCCGAGCCGGATCGATGAATGCATCTATTGCCGCGGGGGCACGATGAATTTCGATCGAAGGCTCGATTCGTGCGACGGATTGAACTGCGCCGCGCCAGTCGCTGAGCAGTTGATCGATCGAAACGAAAGTGCGAGGGACATCGCGCGTCTCGCGCTCGGCGAGCGCGACGTGCTGCACCCAGAGTGCTTCAGCACTCGCGCGTGCGAGTCCGCTGCGATGCGCGAGGGATGATGCCACTTCGGACGGATCGCGCACGCATATCACGAACACGGGAGCGCGCCCGGCAATCGCGAGCGCGCGGCGCAGCAACGGCACGAGCCGGCACGTTCTCGGCTCTTTGACGATCCAACCGGGTGCGTCACCCCATTCCTCAAGCAAGAGGCACGCGAGTTCGATCGCCCGCTGCTCGGCAGCGGGTGTGCCGAACCACGTCGGGTCAGGGACGCGCTCATCGAACGCGCTGGTTCCGAGTTCAGCTAACAAGTATTCGTTGAACAGAATCAGTCGCTCTGATTCCCAGTAGCCCGTGTCGTTGTCGCCGGGCACTGGTGGAAAGAGAGTCTTCGGAAGTGATCCGCCACAAAGGGCGAGTGTGCGTGCCAGTGCAGACGTGCCGCTGCGGTGCATGCCGAGGATGACAACGCAGCTCGTTGGCATGATGTGCGGCGAAAACTGGGTCAACGACGCGTGAATCGAATCATCTCCTGACCGCGCGGATGTCCCCAGTCGCCGAGGTGCTCAAGCGTCCATCCCGACGCTGCGCCGAACCGGCGCATCTCATCTATGGTGTAGAAGAAGACGAGACGCGAGTGCGACGCAGCAGGGTTCTTCTCCCGCGCATCGCCGGGGAAAAACGTCAGAAAAAACTGTGCGTGCGGTGGTGCGATCGATGCGACAGCGGCGAGCGCTCGTGTGGAATCGTCCGCTGAGAGATGCGTAAAAAGTGACTGTGCGAGGATGAAATCCGGCGGCCGCGTAAAACCCGCGAGGTCGAACCGACCATTCACGATGAACTCCGGTGCCTGACGCTCGAAGACATCTGCCCCGAGTTCTCTGGCAACGCCCAAGATGATGAGGTCGATAGACCGGTCAAAGCCGAGGTAGTGCCCGCGCTCAAGGTATGGAATGAAGCGAACGCCGCCGCGCAACGAGCCGCAGGCCAGATCGAGCAAAACGTCCGTCGGTCGGAGTCCGTGCTCGACGAGATATCGAAACTGAAGCTCGCCGACGCGATCCCAAAATTCACCATCGCCACCGACAAACGCGCGGTGGCCGAGGTGGCGAACGCCGCGGGCATCGTCTGTCGCATCGACATCAACTGTTGCGTCAAGGTCGCTCATGAGGCCTCCTGCGTCGCTGCGGCATCGAGGTGATGCACCGATTTGAGGTCACGCAGAAACTGCTCGCGCACCGCCTCGGTGGTCGTATCTCGCTGTACGGTGAGCGGCGTCGCGAGTGATCCGGTGGGTATCAGAACGCCGACAGTTACCGCGATGCTTGCTACCGCTGGTTGAGGATCAACGAGCATGTCTTCGTAGATCGCGTCGATGCACACGGCACCGGAGAGCGCAGCGAGCGACGCCAGTCCTTCGTCGAACCGAGCGACGTGTGCGTGGGTTTGGCGGAGCGCCGTCTGCAACGCCGGGAAGTCATACGTCGGCCAAGCGGTTATGGTCGATGCGGCGTCGAATCGAGCGTATTCACCCGTGTGTAGTGCACGCCACCACGAGATGGCAGAGCCGATGAGGTCGCGGCGCCGCAGCACGAGAATGACAGGGCGCTCGAACAGTTCAGGCATCCACGCGTTCGACACTCCGTCGCCGATTCCCCAGCGCGCGAGCGTGGCTGGCAGACGGTCGAACGTCGAACTGAGCAGCTTCACAGCGCACACGCCGTTCAGTGTCGAAGCAGTGGCGCGAAGCGCGGCGCGGAAGGCATCGGCTTGCGCGGCGTTCGACTCCGCGACGGTCGGCGGTAACGGAAACTGATTCGGCGCAGCGGAATTGACGACGGCAGTCAGCCATTCACGGCAGACGCCGAGCACCCCGGTGCTTCGAAGGAGAGACGCGACCCACGAACTTCCAGAGCGCGGGGCAGCGAGCACAATCACACATGAACGTGATGGGGCGGACATGACGGTCAACCAGAGGATACCGACCGACCTTGTTCGGCCGCGGCGACGTCAGTCTTCCCGAGCGATTCGAGCGTTGGCTCGGCCCGCTCAAGCGACAGGTAACCGAATCGAAAAAGGTGATCGTCGGGATCCACGACAAACGCGACAGTCTCGACGAGGCGGTGTAAGAAGTTCTCGTCGAGCTCGGATCGCACGCCAGCAGTGACAAAATAGGTGCCGGGCAGCAGTCGCATTTCGAGCGGAAATCGCACGCGAAGTCGTTCGCCAGATTTTGCGTCCGACAGTCGCACGCCGAGTCCAGCGACCGTCACGCCTTCCTCGTTTCGAACGTTGCATCCAAACAGGATGTGATCCGCAGGTCTATCGAACTCGACGTCGTAGGTGAGGTCGTATGGGCGCCCGACCTTCAGGTGGTTCAGTGCGCTGCCGCTGCTGCCGCGCACAACGATGTCGGTGATTCGGGCACCGTCGGGTGGATATTCGCTTGCGGTAGGCGAGACGAGCGCCGCGTCGAACGATCCGTCGTCGTCGCCGACTGCTCGCAGAGGCGCTGGGCGAGCGCTGCCCGATGGCGCGGCTGGCGGCGGAGGAGCGACCGGCTTCGGCTCGGCGCTTCCGGTGTAGAGAAGCGAGTGATAGCGCCGCATGACTTCGCGGGGTTCGCCGGCTGCGATCATGCGGCCGCGCTCGAGCAGGATCGCACGGTTGCAGAGTTCGAGCACCGCGGTCGCTGAGTGCGAGACAAACAAAATAGTGGTTCCCGCACTTCGGAGTTCGTGAATTCGCGCGGAGCACTTGCGCGAGAAGAGTTCGTCGCCCACGGACAGAATCTCATCAACGACGAGGATCTCGGGCTCGACTGAAACAGCGACCGCAAACGCAAGTCGCGCGAACATGCCCGACGAGTATGTGCGTACCGGCTGGTCAATCGCAGCGCCGATTTCCGCGAATGCCTCGATGCGAGCAAATCGTTGCTCGATGTCGTGACGATCGATGCCGAGCACCGCCGCGTTGAGCCGCACGTTCTCGCGTCCGGTGAACTCGTTGTTGAAGCCAGCACCGAGCGCGAGGAGCGGCGCGATGCGCCCGTGCGTTTCGACGGTTCCGACGGACGGTGTGAGAATGCCGCAGAGAATTCGGAGCAGCGTGGACTTGCCGCTCCCGTTACGGCCGACGATTCCGACGGTTTCACCGCGGGCGATTTCAAGGTTGATGTCGGAGAGGACACAGGCATCGCGGCCACGCGGACGGCTCGGACGCAGGATTTCCCAGAGCCGATCCGTGGGCTGTTGATAGATGCGATAGGTCTTGCCGACGCCACAGAGGCGGATCGCCGGTTGAGTGCCGTGGGCGTTAGACGACATCGGCGAACCCGTCTTTCATGTGCCGGAAGAAGCGGAAGCCGAGTTCGAACGCGGCGAGCGAACCCAGCGTGGCTAACACAAGCGGCCACGGGCTCGGCGCGACGTCAAAGAACAGCGCAGCGCGGCCGTCGTTGATAATCGTCGTCAAGGGGTTCCACCGAACGACCGCGCGATATGACTCGGGGACTCCGTCGAGCGAATAGAACACCGGTGACATGAACATCAGAATTGTCGTGAGTAGCGCGGTGATCTGAACGGTGTCGCGCACGAACGTTCCGAGCGCTGCGAGGAACCATGCAACGCCGAGCGCGAAAAAGGGGAGTGGCAGCGCGATCACCGGCAACCACAACACAGTCAACGGCGGAATGCCGAACAGAATGAGGTAACCAGCGAGGAGAACAAGTGATGACACCCCCGCGTTGAACATCGCAACTAGGAGTCCGACGAACGGCAGGATCTCCAGCGGGAAGACGATCTGCTTCACGAATGAAGCGTTGCCGCGCACGACACCTGGCGCGGCGTTCACCGTCTCGCTGAAGAGCTGAAAAAGAATCAGGCCTGAGAAGAGAACAAGCGCGAAGGGAGGCGAGCGATCGCCCACCGACGGCCAGCGGCTCTTAAAGATGAGGCCGAAGACGAACGAATAGACCGCGAGCAGTAAGAGCGGGCTTGCTATGCCCCAGAGCGGGCCAAGCAACGATCCGCGCCAGCGCGACGAGATGTCGCGCTCTGCGAGCCGGAACGCAAGGAATCGGTGCGTCCACAGTGTGCGCACGGCATCAACCAACACCATGCGCGGCAGTATATGGCGAAGGCCGGTTGACCCGACACGTCGGCGGCTGCCGCGTTACTGCGACAGCTTGACCCATGCGGCCGGTGCCGGACCAATCAATCCGCCGGATTGTTTCACTAGGCCAGCCATGATCCAACCGTTCACGTTGTTCGTGACCGAGTTGCGCCAGACGATGTCGTCGTCGCCGTCGCCGTCGAGGTCCATCGCACCGACCGGTTGCCACGCTAACGCGACACCGGGCGAGATGACGCCGCCGGATGTCTTCGTCAGCCCGTTCATGATCCAACCGTTGACGTTACCGCCGGTGAGATTTCGCCAGACGAGATCTTCGTCACCATCGCCGTCGAGATCGGGCGCAGCGACGAGTTGCCACGTCGACGCGATCGCGCCACCGTTGACGATTGGTCCCGAGACTGGCGCGTTGACGCCGTCGAGCAGCCACGCGGTGATCGCGCTATTCGCGCCATCGCGCCAGATGATGTCTTTACGACCGTCGCCGTTCAGATCGGCGCGACCCATGAACGTGAGCCCAATCGCCGAGCCGATCGTTCCGGTCCGCCAGCGATACTGTCCGTCGAGGAGCCAGCCGCGGACTTCGTTCGTCGTGGTGTTGCGGAAGAGCAAATCGGCGCGTCCATCGCCGTCAATGTCGTCGACACCTAGGCTTGTCCACGCGGCGGGGATGGGACTCGAAATGGTTGCGGTGCTGTCGACATCGCCGCTGCCAATGAACCAGACGACATATGCGCCAGCGGTATCGCGCATCACCAGGTCTGGGTCGCCATCGCCATCGATGTCACCGGTTCCGATCATGGTCCACGCGGCACTGGGTACCGCCATCGACATCGTCGTATCTGAGACGAGCGAAAGACCATTCAGTGTCCACAAGTGAAGCGCGCCGTCGGTCGGATTCTCCCAGACAAGATCACCCTTCGAGTCGCCGGTGAAATCGTCGAGTGACGCGGCAGGCGTCACGATCGCAGGCTTGTAGTAGAACGTGCGCGTGTCCGTCACGAAGAACGTGGCGTTGTCGGACGAGTGGCCACAGGTCGCAGTCCACGTGACCCGCGCGCCAGACATCCAGTTCTGATCTTCAATCGCGAAGCGACCGACGAGCACTCTGAGATCGACGCCCGCATCTCCATGCCCGTTCGAGGGCGGCAGGTTGTACCAACCGCAACCAGTCAGCGTCCCAAACGTAAGGATCTCGGGATCGTCGAATGTTGGGTCGGCAACGGTGCCGTTCGTGAGATCGCCCTGCAGCGCGCCGATCGTGACGAACGTGTCGTACGCGTATGCGCTCGGATCGAGCGGAACGGGCAGTGGAAGTGCGGATGGTCCTACGATCATCGGCACGCTTGCCTGATAGAAGGTCGCGGTGTTAGCTCCGATGAGATCGAGCGTGACATCGAAGACATTGAGCACGCGATCAGCACTCTGATCGAACACCGCGTAGATGTCGACGACGTGATACCCGTTGCCGCCAGCACTCGCGATGTACTGGTCTGCGGTCCAGCGCACGAAGTCGGCGCGGGCGGGCGAGGTGAACGCGACGCAGCAGAGTGTGGCGACGGAAAGAGTGGTCGATCGGCGCATGCGCGCTGTATCGGTGTTCCGGGCACGCCGCTTCACGGTCGTGGGAAAGAAAGACGCCCGGCAGGGTGCCGGGCGTCGTCGAGTGCATCAGCGCAAAAGTAACCTATGCAGAGGTGTTACCACGCCGTCCACGCCGGTCCGAGCTGCTCCACCGGACCGCCGGAGACCTTGGTCAATCCCTGCATCTGCCATGCGTTGACCATTCCGGTCACCGTGTTGTGCCACACGAGATCAGAGTCGCCGTCGTTATCGAGATCCACAGTCGTGCCGAAGTGCCACGCCGAGGTGACCTTGGGAACGATTGCGCCGCCGTAGAGTCGAGCGAAGTTGTCGACGATCCAGCCCTTCACTTGGCCTGTCTCTGTGCTGCGCCAGACGATGTCGCAGTCGCCGTCGTTGTCGAGGTCGCAAAATGCCTCGGCCTTCCAACTGAGCGCTACGGGTCCAACGCCACCGAAGACGAGCGGCATCGCTGGCGTGGTGCCATCGAGCCGCCACGCAACGACGACGCCGTTGATGAGCCGCCAAAGAATGTCCGACTTACCGTCGGCGTTGAGATCACCAAGACCGAGAAATTCGAACCCCGGTGAGATTCCGATCTCTTGGTTCGCGATAACTGTCGTCCCGTTCAGCAGCCAGACGCGCACCTTCCCGAGCCCGCCGTCATCGCGGTGCCACACAATGTCGACATTGCCGTCGCCATTCACGTCGCCGACGCCAAGCACCTTCCACTTGTTCGCTGATGGATACGGGGCGTAGCCAATGATGACGGCATCTTGGAGGTAGCCGTCCTGCATAATCCAAGCTTGGGCGCTGTAGTCGCCAGGGTTGTAGAAAATGAAGTCGATGTCGCCGTCGCCGTCGATGTCGCCCTTGCCGACGGGTATGTGAATGGGGGACGCCGGCTGACCCACGCAGATCGCATCGTCGAAGGTGAAGTCCGACATAGCCCAACCGGTAATGAAGGCGTCCGGCGAGTAGAAGTAGATGTCGGCGTTTTCAATCGAGCCCGCGGGCTCTGGCGGGGTCCATGTGGGCGGTGTACCACCGCCGCCGCCGCTGCCACCACCGTTGGGCAACTCGATTCCGGGCAGGTCGTCGGGCATTTCGCTGGGACCGTTTGCCGACAGTTGGGCGTAGAGGTAGTCCGCGCCGAAGTAAGCGCCGCCCGCGCCGTGACTCCAACCGATCGTCCATGAACAGTAGATCGAGGAGTTCGGCTCCCAATCTTGCGCGCGGATTGAAAGTCGACAGACGCGAATTCGAAGATCGTCGCCAGCGCCGTTCCACGACACGGTGGGTGGGACGTTGAACCAACCGCCGACGGTGTTGATGCCGCCGCTATTGACAAGAATGTCAGACGGGCAGTCCGGAGTGAAGCAGTTGATACCGCTCGTCGCACACTGATCGCCGCCTATACAGATGTACGTGTCGATGTCGTAGAACGGGATCCACGGATCGGCGCAGACTGGCCGTCCCGTGACCTACCCACCGGGAAGCGTCGCGTTGAAGAACTTCGCGCCCGGTTTCGCGTCGAGTTGAATCTCCGTATCCCAAATGACGAGTAGGCGATCTTCCGGTTCGGTGAACTTCACGTACACGTCGAGCACGTGAAATACTTGATCCGAGCGCGTCACAATCCCGTGCTCGGCTTCAAGCCCCGCAAGATCGGCGCTCGCGGTTGACGTGGCGAGACATGCCAACGTCAGCACTGCCACCAACCTCATTGGAGCGGCAACGGTGAGAGCTATCGAGCGATTCGCACGGCAACCAACTGAGCAATCGGCGCTGCCGCGCCTTGCTGTGGCTGTACCGACTATCGCAGTGGCGACCTTGCGCGCCACTGCTCCGCGACCTCTATAGGTTCGCTTCATGAGACACCTCCGCATTGTGGGGCGGTCGCGTCGGGGATCCAGAAGGTGAACGCGACCGCGGGGGAGAACGGCGGCCCTTGAGACATGACCTCGCGATGAGCGAAGCAAAGGGCCAGCCCTCATTGTCGGTCGCGCGAGAGCGGCGTCAAGTGTTTTCTGCGCAAAGTTGGAGCGAGCGATCTAACATCCGATCGACCGCGTGAAGAACACGCAAATAAACGTTGTGTTAGGTGAGCGCGCGAAATTCCGGGTGCCGCGAAGCCGTCTTCGCCGCAGCCCGAACCGCGCGTGGCAAACCAGGAGCGGTCTGCGCCGCGCACTATGAATGATGAGGCATCGTTTGACCGCGCCGCGTGAGACATGTGGAACCACGGCGCGGAAACCGACAGCAACGGTTCACAGTCCCATACGGAAGCGCGGCGCCTTCTTCCTCCGCGAAAGCAACAAGTCGATCGAAATCGTTCCGGCTGTGCCCGCCTGCGGCGCGTGGCAGCGGTCGCGGGTGGGCGCAGGCGAACTGCGTAACGCGATACGAGATCAGTAGTTGCAGAGCGACCAGCCGCCCGAGACGAGTTGGATGTACCCGCCGCTCATTTTCGTGAGCCCGTCCATCTGCCACCCGTTCACGACGTGACTGGAAGAGTGGTGCCACAACAGGTCGTCTTTGCCATCACCATTGAGGTCGGACATGCCTTGGAGCTGCCACGCGAGCGGAACGTTGGACGTGACGACGCCGCCGGCGGCTCGAAAGAGGCCAGCCATCCGCCACGCGTTGACCGAACCGGTTGAGTGGTTTCGCCAGATCAAATCATCGCAGCCGTCGCCGTCGAGATCGCCGATGGCGTCGATTGACCAAGTGATACCGATGGCGCTGGCGTTTTCGATCAGCGAATCGTCCCACACCGACGCTCCGTTCAACAGCCAGCCGTGCACATGTCCTGAATCATCCCGCCAAAGGAGATCGTCACGGCGGTCGCCGTTGATGTCGCCTGAGCCGAGATAGCTCAGTCCAGCGCTGGACCCGATGGAGCTGACGCTCACAACGCTGTGGTTATCCATGATCCAAACGCTCACCACCTTTGTGACCGTGTTCACGAAGATGACATCGGCGTCGAGATCGCCATCGACATCCTTGATCGCGAGCACCTGCCACTCGGCCGAGACGGGCCCTACGTTCTCAATGAATCCCTCGGATTCCACTTCGTGGCCGGAGAGCTTCCACACGGAGAAGTAACCCGTTGCTGTGTCGCGCCAGAAAAGGAACGTCTTCTTGGTGTTGTCCGTGGCGCCCGCGCCGACGAACACCCATGAAGCGGGGACAGGTAAGTTCAGTGCGCCGCCACCTTCCTTCACGTATCCATTCATGAGCCACGTCGCGGACGAGCCGCTCGACGGGTTGAACCACAAGATGTCGTCGTGATGCCCGTCATCGTCGAAGTCGTGATGATTCCACTGCGACGCTTCCCTCACGACCGGATCTTCAAACTGCACGTGATCGATTTCGAACGCAGCGCCGCCGCTCGCGATCACCACTTGAGCGATGCCATTCGATGCGGTGATGGCGACAAGGCGGTCTTCGGCGGTTGCGCCGCTAGAGTTCGCGTCGCCAAGCGGGCCGACGGTTCGCACGAACGTGGCCCCGGAGCCAGTGGTGATGGTGATCGTGAGGGTCGAGTTCTGCGGGCCATCGGTCCAAGCGAACGCGGCGCGCTCGGGCAGGCCGACGAGCGCAAGAGCGGAGATGCCGATCGTGATGGGGGAGCCGATGTTGGCGCGGTACGACCGCCCGCCGGTTCCGCTTCCGTCCACGTTGCCGTCGTCGGCGTCGACCGAATCGGTGGAGGCGCCGGGCGCGGCAATCGTTCCGCCGCTCAGAGTGAGACCCGGGATGTTGACGAGCCCGTCCTCAAAGGTCTCGCACCAGAAGTCGTCGTCGAGACTCATCGCACCGAAGAGAGCGCTATCGGCCAGCTTCACGTACGACTGGGGGTACAACGCCACCAGTGCGTCGGCTGCGGTTGCGACGGTCGAGGCGGCGAGGGCGATGGCGAAACAGATGGCGTTAGTAGCAAGCATGGGGATCTCCGTGTTGGGAGCGGAGCGAGCGCCGGGACGTCGGATACGACGAGCCAGCGAGAAACAATGAAAAACCGCCCCTTGGCAGCGGGTCGGTTCGGTTGGCCAATCGGCGTCGGTGCGGCGACTCAGCGATTGATGAGCGACCAGTTACCGATGTTGGTGATCGTCGTGATCGTGCCGCCTGAGACCTTGGTCAGTCCGTCCATGAGCCAGGCGTTGACCTGCCCCGTCGCAGCGTTCGTCCAGATCAGATCGACCTTGCCATCGCCGTTGATGTCGTTGGAGGCGCGCATGACCCACGCGAGCGGGATCGAGTTGCTGAAGCCGCCCGTGACCTTGTAGAGATTGTTCATGAGCCACGCGTTGACGACACCGGTTGACGTGTTCCGCCACGCGATGTCAGCGCGGCCGTCCGCGTTCAGGTCGCCGATCGCGCCCACGATCCACTGCGAGCCGACCGCGCCGGTGTTGCCGACGAACGCCGAGTCGATTGGAGTGAAGCCGTTCATCAGCCAACCGAACACGAGCCCCGTACCTGCTTGGCGCCAGAGCACGTCATAGCGCCCATCGCCGTTGAAGTCGCCGACTCCGAGGAACTCGGCGTTGCCCACATTGCCAATCGTGCTAAACGCGACGCGGGCGTTGCCGTTCATTTTCCACAGCGTCAAGTCGTTGTTCGTGTTGTTTCGAAAGAGAATGTCAGCTTTGTGATCTCCATCGAAATCAGCGACGGCAATCACCACGATATTCGGTGGCACCGTTGATCCGTTCTGCACGACCGAATTCGTGTTCACCACCTGGCCAGTCATCAACCAGACGTGAAGCAGGCTCGTCGCGGGATTGCGCCACACGATGTCGGCGTCGCCGTCGGCGTCGAGATCGCCGCAACCTTGCGCAACCCAGCCAACGGGTGCCGCGACGGTCGCAGGACCACCCGTCTTTGTTAGTCCGTTCATCAGCCAGACCGCCACGTTGCCGGTGGTGGTGTTGTGCCAGAGCAGATCGCCCGTCGCGTCGACGTTCATTCGATCACGGACGTACAGCGGCGCTAGGGTCGGTGCGTTGTATTGAACGTGATCGATCTCGATCGGTACGCCGAACGAGTCGATTCGAAGCTGCGTGACGCCAGCCGGCCAATCGACGCCGATGAATCGGTCGTCGATCGTGGTGCCGTTGAACGAGCCGTCGCCCAGCCCCGAATAAATCTGTTGCACCGAGATGTTCTGCGGATTCGTCGCGATCACCGAGATCGTTGTGTTTGGCGCGCCGTCAGTCCAGACAAATCCGACCTTCGTGGGATACCCGCCAAGAGCGGCGTTTGAAAACTGAATCGTGATCATCGAGGCAGCCGGGCCGAGCGAGTAGCCGCCGATTCCCGACCCGTTGAGTGTGTAGTCATCGATGTCGACTGAGTCGGTGAAATTGCTTGGCGCGAAGACGATGCCGTCCGGGATCGCCAAGCCGATCGAATCGACGGAGGCATCCTCGAAGTCTTCGAGGAAGTACTGTCGGTTGACAGTTTGAGTCGCAAAATATGGACTGTTCCCGCTGGAGCTGTACGGAGTCGGCGCGGTCCACGTCTGTGCGAGGGTGCCGCTCGAAGCGAAGGCGGAAAAGAGGACGGCAAGGGCGCTGCTCGCCGCGCGTGCGAATGACATCATCAGATCTCCTGATCCCCTCAAACGAGACGACAGCGTATACGCAGACATGACGACGAAGGCGCACGCGACGTGCGCGCTTCGCGCGGACTCGAAATTCCGAACGCGCTGTTCGCGCCTCCCGATTGAGGAGATTCCACTGGGTAAGCGGGGTCGCCTGAATCGGACCACCGATGACTTTCGTCAGGCGGTTCATGATCCAAGCGTTGATTTGGCCCGTCTTTGTGTTGGGTCAGATCAAGTCTTGCCCGCCGTCGGCGTTCAGATCCGTGGTCGAGCGGAGCGTCGACGCTCCACAGAGTTGTGCTTCCCGTCGACGGTTCTAAAGGGACTTCTAAGCTGGGGAAAGGATGCGAACTGAAAGAAAGACGGCCGCCCGTGCCGGGCGGCCGTCGATCGAAGTTGAAAGAAATTCTCGGAGTGCTGTGGGATTCACGGTTGAACCTAACGGTTCACTAGGTTCCAGTCTGCAATTCCAGTGATCGTCGCCATGTTGCCGCCTGAAAGCTTCGTGAGGCCGTCCATGATCCAGCCGTTGACTTGACCGGTCGTGCTGTTCGTCCAGATCAGGTCGTTCTTCGTGTCGCCGTTGAGATCAGCCGACGCGCGAAGCGTCCACGCCAGCGGAATGTTTCCGATCGAGCCACCGGTCTTTCTATAGAGGCCGTTGAGGAGCCAACCGTTGACCGCCGTCGTTACGGTGTTCCGCCAGATGACGTCGGCGCGACCGTCGCCGTCAAGATCGCCGATCGTGCCAACGACCCATTCAGGCGGCACGCCACCGGAGTTTCCGACGACGCAATTCGCGAACACTGTCCGGCCGTTCAGCAACCAACCCGTTGCGAGGTTCGACGCGGCGTTGCGCCACATGATGTCGTAGCGACCGTCGCCGTTGAAGTCGCCGAGACCGGCGTAGGTGAGGCCAGCCGAAGACATCGCGACGCTCAGTGAATCGACGACGCTGCCACCCGAGGTTCGAGTGACGCCGTCCATGTACCAAATCGATACGCCGTTCGTTGTCGTGTTGCGGAAGACGACATCAGCCTTCTTGTCACCGTTCGTGTCACCCACGCCGAGGCAGGTGAAGTTCGAAGTGACCGGGCCAGCGCCCAGTACTGCCGACGCGGTAACGACCGACTGACCGTTCAGCAGCCACACGTAAAAGAGATTGCTTGTTGTGTCGCGCCACAAAACATCGGCGTCGCCGTCGCCGTCGAAGTCACCCATGCCTTGGGCCGCATACGTAAGCGGGGTCATCATCGAGAGGGGACCGCCGCCCTTCACGAGTCCGCTCATGAACCACGCCGCGACGTTGCCGTTGGTTGTCTTGTGCCAGAGGAGATCGGAATTCGCGCCAGCGTTCAGCTTGTCGCGCGTCCAGAGCGCCCCTAGGGTCGGCGCGCTGTATTGAATGTGATCGATTTCGATTGTTCCGCCGGAATCAGCGATCTGGAGTTGGGCGATGCCCTCGTCGAGCTCAACACCCATAAAGCGATCTTCACCGGTCGTGCCATTCGCGACAGCGTCGCCAACCGGGAAGAAGGTGAAGAAGCCGACGGTGCCAAGCGCGCCGATGACGGTGACGGTGACGCCAGTGCCCTCAGCGCCGTCGGTCCAAACAAAGCCCGCCTTCGTCGGATATCCGCCGAGCGTGACGTTGTTGAACTGGACGTTCACGACGCCCGTGACGAGGTTCGCGAGCGATCGGCCGTTCACGCCGCTGCCATTGAGGAGACAGTCGTCGAGGTCAACGGAGTCGGTGGTCGCGCTCGGGGGGTTTATCGCGACGTTGGGATCCGAGACGGACAATCCGGGAGCGGCGATCACGCCCTTCTCAAAGTCTTCCAAGTAGTACTGGACGCCAACCTGCTGCGTCGCAAAGAACGGGCTGTTAGCGACGCTCGTGTAGGGGGTCGGCCCCGTAAAGATCGGTCCGCCCGCGCAGGCGAGCGACGAAACGAGAAGCGCGCCCGCACCGGCGCTGGTCAGTTTCAAAAGCGACATCCGTTTCTCCTAATCCCTCTCATTCGCGCGGCAGCGCGATTGCCGGACACTCCACCGACCATTGGCGACCGACGGGTAACCAATGAAACGGCAACACGTTCGAAGCGGTTGCTTCGCCGCCAGAGCGCCGGCGCTCTGGCGTACCGGTCGGCCCCCTCAGGGCGTCCAGCACGCATGCTCAAGCTATACGCCCCGGCGCGACGCGGGGGCGCGACCAGACCGAAAAAGCTTGCCGCAAGATCGATGGTCGTGACGACGATAGTTTCGACTCGCGCTGAAACCGCGCTGTGCGAGCCGGAGTAAACGACCGAGTGTGAAGCGCAGTGGCGGTTCTCGGACGACGCTGAAGGAGGCTCGTCCCTCGTCGGCGACGATCATCGAGAAGCGAGTCGATCGACACGATCTACGCAAATCCCCGGAATCCCCCCGCGCCAAACCCCGGATGTCCGTATGCTCGCTGCTTCGGCATCGAACGCCGCCCAACTTCGGGCGAGGTTCGAGGTCTCCGACGCTTTCTCCTGCCCGAGTTCAAGCAGCGGTCATCCACTTCGGGCAAGGTAGAAGCATCATGAAGATTTACGTCGGTAACCTGTCGTTCAACACGTCCGAGTCACAAATGCGCGAGATGTTCGAGGCCCACGGCTCGGTCGCCTCGGCTTCGATGGTCATGGACCGCGAGACGGGTCGTCCGCGCGGATTCGGATTCGTCGAAATGAACGACGACTCCCAGGCTCGCGCTGCCATGACCGCGCTCCACGGAAAGAACGTCGACGGCCGTGACCTCACGGTCAACGAAGCCAAGCCGCGCGAAGCGGGTGGCGGCGGCGGCGGCGGCGGTCGCGGTGGATTCGGTGGTGGTGGTGGTGGCGGCGGCAGCAGCCGTGGCAAGTGGTGATTTGAGGCTGGGGTTCGTCCCATCGCCTTACGCATCGCGTTAAAAACATCCTAGGAACCTACGAGCCGGGGCCAATCATGGCCCCGGCTTTTCAATTTGCCGTCGATATCCTCCCTGCCATGAACGACCAGGTGCCCGTCGGAGCATCGATGAGAGGTGCGGGTCGGGGCGAACGGCGGTCGTATTGGTCGTGGTGGGAGTGCTCGCGGCGGGTGGGTACTTCGCCGCACGCGCGTGGTGGCGCGAACAAGAACTGCATCCGACGACCGAGGACGCGCTCCTCAACGCTCACGTCATAGCTGTGTAACAGCAGATCAGTGGCAACGTCGCGAAGAGTGCGGTTGTCGAGAACCAACCGGTCAGGGCAGGGGACCTCCTCTTCGAGATCGATGACAGGCCGTTCACCGCTGCGCTCGTACAGGCGAAGTCGCGGCTCGCGGTTGTTGAGTCTGACGTCGCGTCTGATACAGCGACGATTGCGGCGGCGGCAGCGGAAGTCGAGATGGCGACACATAAGGTGGCGGCCGCTGAAGCGCAGCGCACCTACGCGCAAACAATCTTCGACGACACGAAGCGACTCAACGCTGCCGGTGAAGCAACCGCAAAGGAGCTAGCACAGCAAAATGCAAGTCTTGACGAGGCGATAGCGTCGCGTAGGCTCGCGAAAATGGGCGATCGCGCACGACGCCGCTCAACTCGACGCGGATCGCACACGTCTTGGGAATCCGACTGTCGAAGCCGCGCGCGTCGCGGACGCGCAGGCAGCGATCGCGCTTGATGCAGGGATCGCTCGACGCCACGCCGGTGACGATTGTGTGGGTCATGGCGATGTTCAGCATCGGTTAGGCGATTGGTATCGCCGTCACCGGTAAGTTAGCGCTGCGCCTCGGACGTCGACGCTTGATGATCATGTCGATCATCGGATTTGTCGCGCTCTCGTGCGTCTGCGGCGTCGTCGGAACGCTCGACGCAATGGTGGCCGCACGATTCCTGCAAGGACTATTCGCCGCGCCGCTCATCCCACTGTCGCAAGCCACGATTGTCGACGCCTACCCGGTCGCCGAACGATCACGAGGCCTCAGCATCTGGGCGATGGGAGTCATTCTCGGCCCCGCGCTTGGTCCCGCGCTCGGCGGCCTACTCACGCAGCACATTCATTGGCGTATGTGTTTTTTCGTGAACGTTCCTATTGGTGCTGTAGCGCTACTTCTCTGCGTGTACTTCGTGCGACCCACCGAACGGCTCAAGATTCGCATCGACTGGACCGGCTTGATGCTCGCTGCCGCGCTGGTTGTGCCGCTTCAGATTGCGCTCGATCAGGGCGACGAGCAAGATTGGCTCTCATCGAAGCTCATCGTCATGCTGTTCGCGGTCGCGGCGCTCGCGGGTGCTGCGTTCGTCGTACGCGGACTCATCGTCAAGAACAATATTCTTCCGCTGCGGCTCTTCGCAGATCGGAACTTTGCGCTGTCGACGCTCGCGATTGCGTGCTTGGGAATCGTGCTGTTCGCGCAGACGACGCTGTCCCCAGTCATGCTCGAGGACTTACTGGGGTGGCAAGTCGATACGGCGGGTCTCGTCATGGGCGTCTTTGGCATTGGTGGGTTCATTGGCGCGACGATCTCGCCGTATTTGGTGCGCTGGATCGGTTCGCGCGCATCGATCGTTCTTGGCGCGTTCGTCGTCGTTCTCGGCCAGTTTCTAGGGCTCGGCCTCAATCTCGATATGAGTCCGTGGCAGGCACCGATCCCCGGATTCTTCGCTGTACTAGGCATCATGATTGCGTACGTCCCGACAACGGGACTGGCATTCGCAAACGTTCCCATCGTCGAGCGCGACGACGCCGCAGCGGAGTACAACTTCGTGAAAACCATCGGGTTCGTGAAAACCATCGGGTTCGTGAAAACCATCGAGCTCTCGATTGGCGTTTCGCTCGTCAGCACGTTGCTCTACGGACGGCCGCAGTTTCATACGAACGTGTTGATCTCGCACGTTCGCGTCGACAACGAAGCGTTGCGGCAGTTTGTCCACGCACTGGGTGCCGACGAGTGGAACGCGCGGGTGGCGACGGTCGTCGCAAAGACGGTCGGGGCGCAAGCGACAATGCTCGCGGTGCTCGATGTCTTCTTCGTGATGATTGGCGTCGCGGCGATCGTCGCGGTGTTAGCCGCGTTGACGCGGCGGGCGAGGTGAGTGAACGGTTGGATCTCATCTCCAGATTTGCGTCTCGAGACACAGTGGCTGTGCTCGTCGGAAAGGAGCACCTCCGCGGGCACAATTTGCTGCCTTTTTCGCGGAATCTGTTTGACAGAATTGGGGGGGGGGGGGGTAATTTGATCGATGGTGATCCTTCGGTGACTTGGTGTCCAAGTGGTAAGGAACCGACATGCCGCGACGACTTCTCTCAGTTGACCTGCCGATACTCCTCATCGCCGGGCTCGCTGGATCGTTGCTGTCCTCCGGTTTGCCAGCGCGCTCCCCGAGCCTGCCCGAGTCGATCGCGCTGGCGGAGTGTCTTGCCCCGCCAACTGCTCGGTTGGGATCGGTTGCGAGTCGCGCTGTACCGATGCAAAGGTGTATAAGTCGGGTGTGGGATTTGTTTACTTCTTAAAGGACGTTCCCGGCCCCGTCACGCGTGCGACCTTGGGTTCAAAGAAAGATACGGGGACTTGCAACTCGAGTTGCGCGTGTGTGCTCACCGTGACGAACGTGGCCTGCACAGCAACCGTGGCGGGACTGCCAACGGGGAGCGCCATCGTTATCTGCGATTAGTGACAAGCGGGCTGCTAGCAGTCCAATCCGAATGAAAGGAAACGACCCATGGTGAAAACGTGTGCCACGATGAGTGTGCTCGTCCTCGCGATCCAAGCGTCGACCTTGGCCAGTCCACCGGCGCTCGGACGAATCGAGCCTGCCGTATCCTTAAGCGCCGTCGACGTGCTCGCCCAAATTCGACTCACTTGAGCGAAACTGAACGGAGTACGGATTCATGCCCGTACTGAGGAGTTCGTCGCGGGTCACGAGGGAGTCTTTCGAGCCTTCGATGAACTTGTCTCGATCTACGGAAGTGGTGCGCGCGTAAGTCAGCGTTACGAGATGTCAGACGCAATGTTGGGAATTGGCAATGGGTACTCGCGAACCCGTGTGAGCGGAAGGGGAGCGGACGGCGTACTCTCGTTTGACGCTTCAACGAACTCTGCCTCGCTTGCCGAGGACGGGGACGACCTGAGCGATGGGGTCAGAGCGGAGTACTCGGGTTATTCCCGGTGGTTCCCCGTCGGCGGGCGTGAGGCCGGGTTCGCCCCGGTCGACCTCGATGAGATGCTCTCGAGCGGCTACGGCGAGTGTGCGCCCTTCACGCAGTCGGTCGACGGTTCAGTTTGCTTGGTCGTCCGCACCGATCCGAACGCGCCGATACACCCGCTGGTGCTCTGGCTAGATCCCGAACGCGGGATGTTCCCTCGACTGCAACGAACGTACGACGCGGGAGGTGTGATATCTGAGTGGTATGTGACCGACTTTTTCGAAGTGGCGGACGGCACCTGGCTGCCCGCCGCAGGCCGATTCTGGTGCCGTGGGCTCGCTCAGAACACCGACGAGTTTCGGTTTCCCTTTGAGCGGGTCATGACGGTCGTGCCAAAGGCCAACGGTGAGCCTGGTGCTTGGCTCGAAAGCGAAGCGGGCGATCCACTCGCGGTCCCTGCTGGGACGCTCATGGAGGATGCAGCGACGGGCGCGACTTGGTTCGCGGCGCGGTCAGACTACGCCGATTCTGCACGATGGGCGCTGGCGGTTATCCGCGGTGAGGATCTTCGACGGCTTGCAGAGTCATCAACCTGGTGGCGATCAGGCGGGCCTGGTTCCGTCGTACTCATCGCGACCGCAACGGCTTTGCTCGGATCGTTCGCTGGATTCAGGCGAGCTCGCTCGCGGATCAACCGCGCGGGGATCTGAATTGCTCGTTTCGTTGAGCTGGACTGCGGTCCTCGCGGTTGGGATCGGGCTCGGAAGTCCCGACGAAGGTGCCATTCTGGTCTCGCCGCGATCGCGTACCTAACGCGTCGTGTGTGGTTCGGCTGCCGCGTCGGTCGTCATGACCTACTACGGACGCACAGTCGACGAAGAACGGCTCCGTCACCTAGGAAGTCACGACGGCTCGACTAGCTTTGCCGAGCTTCGCCGCTACTTTCAACGCGAGCACTTGGACGCGATTCCGCTGCGGGCGACCCCAGAGGCGCTCAAGCAGCTCCGCGGCGTCGCGGTGCTCCAGCTCGAGATACCGCGGGCCGGCAACGCCAACACGGACATCGGCGAGCGAACGGGACACTTTGTGGTCGCGATCGGCGACGGTGACGGGGCTGTTCGTGTGGTGGACTCCACCTTGCCGCGCCATCTACAGGACAAGATGAGTCTGGAGTCTGCGCTCTGGAGCTGGACGGGAAACGTCCTCGTCATGCGCGCACCACCGGGCGGAATCGGTTGGCTGGGTGGCGCTTTCTTGGGGTTCTGTGGCGGAGCCGCTGGAATCGTGAGCGGGGGATTTCTCGCGCGCCGTCGAATTGACCCGTTGGCGAGGGGAGCGAGCGCGGACCGTGACAGGTAAGAGGATGCCCCGGAGGTCGTTTGTGGCGATCGCGGCGCTCGTCGGCCTCGCGGGCGCGCATCAGGTTTGGTGGCGAACGAAAATGCTTGCAGTACGAGACCTCGCACCGAATCGTCAAAGGCGAGAGAGTTCCACGTCCGCACTGGCGTGGACGCCGCTGGTCGCGCCGTCTGAGGTGTCGCGCGCAACTAGCCTCGTCGACCACGCCCACTTCGTCCTAGCGCTCGGCGGGGGAATTCCAGTTCAAGCCACGCGAGTTGACGCTGCCAGCGGTCCTCGCGCGTACACGTACATCTGGTGGCTTCTTGGTCCGGCGGCGTCCGGCCAAGCAGACCTACCACCATGGCTGGTCAACCAGCACGGACGCTGGGTGCCTCGGCTCAATACGCTAGTCGATGCTGGCGGGCCGGGTGAGGCTCATCCCGGCCAGTTTTTCTGTTACGCACGGCAGCGCGGGGCTCTCGGCGGGCAATCCGAAGTGATGTTGCCCGAGTTCGCTGGCGTGGCATCGATCGAGGCGATCATCGATGGCGCCGCGAGTTTAGCTCGGGTCGACGGGGACAACGACCACTTGCTCCCAGCGATCCTCGCGCTGACGCGCCGGACCAAGTGGGAGCGGCCGTACGGCGATCAGATCTCCCTAGACGAGATAGTCCTGACGCATCTCGACGCGAGCCCCGACGCACGGTCGTGTTTCGGTGCCCATTGGCTCGGCGCCGTGCATGCTGCGGCATGCGACGCGGGGGCCGCGCGTCTTTCGAGAGCAGTTCGCGAGAGGGCAGCGCGATAACGAGTGCGTTGGGGTGAGCGTTTGCTTGAGTGTTTTGGTCCGGACGGTGAAGTGGCTTCTTTGGTGAGCCAAGGGAGTCCACTCGCGGCTGAGGCACGTTTGAACATGACGGCGCACTATCTTGGGCTACTTCCGCAATTGGTCGAGCGCCACCAGTTACTTGTCCACGACGGAGTTTGGAAAGCCACAGCGGTACTCGCGGAGGAATCGATTTCGATCCAACCGAGCGCACTTCGAATCCGCGCACACATTGATCACGCGCTCGAGGGCATCTTGGCGCTGCGACGCAACAGATGAACGCCCCGTCACCCCGCGCGCTCAAGCCCATCCAGCCCAAGCACGCGCATCTTCTTGTAAAGCGTTGTTCGGTTGATGCCGAGCTGGTCCGCAGTGCGCTGACGGTTCCAGCCGTTGGCAGTGAGCGCGCGCATCAGGATGCGGCGCTCAGGCTCGCGCAGGGCTTCGTCGAGTTTCATCGGGATCCACGGCTCATCGGAGGTTTCGGTCAGACGCAGTTGCGCCGTAGCGACGATCGACGACGGCGCTGCTGGTGCCGTGCCTAGCACGCTCGGCGGCAGGTCGTCGGCAGTGATGATCCCGCCGCGGCACAAGACGACAGCGCGCTCGACGACATTCTCGAGCTCGCGCACGTTGCCGGGATAGCGATACGCACAGAGGAGCCGCATCGCCTCGGCGTTGAAGCCGGCGAGTTGCCGGCCATGCTCGCGACACTGCTCCTGCAAGAAGTGCTCCGCGAGGTGCGGGATGTCGGCGATCCGATCGCGCAGCGGCGGCAACTCAATCGCGACGACGTTGATCCGGTAGTAGAGATCCTGGCGAAACTGACCCGATGCGACGAGTTGCTCGAGCGGCTGATTGCTTGCGAGCACTACACGCACGTCGACATCAATCGTGTCGGTCGAGCCGACTGGTTCGAACTTGCGCTCTTGCAGTACACGGAGAAGTTTGAGCTGCATCCCCGGTGACGCCGAGTTGATCTCGTCGAGGAAGAGCGTGCCACCGTGCGCTGCGAGAAAACGACCTTTCTTGTCGACGTGCGCGCCGGTGAATGCGCCCTTCACGTGACCGAACAACTCGCTCTCAAGCAGTGTCTCTGGAATCGATCCACACGAAAGCTCAACGTATGGCTTATCGGCGCGCGGCGAATTGCGGTGTATCGCTCGCGCGATGAGACTCTTACCTGTTCCCGACTCGCCCGTCATCAGCACCGTAGTGCGTGTCGGCGCGACGGCTGCAACGAGATTATAGATCCGCAGCATGCGCGGATCGGTGCCGACGATGGAATCGAGTCCACCACGTCGATCGAGCTGTTGGCGCAACGAACGATTCTCGACCACGAGCGCTTGACGCTGAATGGCCCGCTCGACCGCGAGCGCGAGTTCCTCGTCGACGAGTGGCTTGCAGAGCACATCGGTTGCGCCGAGTCGCACGGCTTCAACCGCAGATTCGACGGTTCCGTAGCCGGTGATTGCGAGCGCTACCGGCGAGAGTCGTTCTTCGCGCAATCGGCCGATCAAATCGAGACCACCCATCGCCCGGCGCGAGCTACCGGGCAGACCTGGCATCGAAAGATCGGTAACGACGACGGCGAAAGGACCAAGGTCATCGTTCTGTTCAGCGTTTCGCGCGAGTTCGAGCGCGCTCGGGGCGTCCGACGCGACATCGACGGCGTATCCGCGTTCGCGCAGGAACGTCGCGAGCGATTCAGCAACAATCGCGTCGTCGTCTGCGACGAGGATTCGGCGGGTTTTTTCAGTTGTCGTGGCCATAGGCGGGGCTCACGCAGCGTCGCGTCGAACGAGTTCTGCGACAGGAATCTCGGCGCGAAAGATCGCGCCGCGACCGAATGGAATGTTCGAGAGTTCGACTGTCCCGCCGATGGATCCAGCGATTCTCCGCGCGACGTCCAGTCCGATGCCGTGGCCGTGTGGCTTGCGGGCTCGCGTTTCGTCAACGCCTGGACCGTTGTCGACGATGTCGACCATGAGCCGAGCTCCGCGACGGCGAACCGAGATCGTCACGTGGGGCGCTTCATCGCGTGGTGCTTCGCCGCTGGCTTCTATCGCGTTGCGGATGGCGTTTGCGAAGAGTGGTTCAAGCGGTCCGACGGTGAGCGCGCCAGCGTCGGCTTCGCACTCGACCCGGACAGCGACGCCGAAATCTTCTGCAAGCGAGCGGTACGTACGGAGCATCTCGCGAAGCGTGTTCCCGAGCGTTTGGTCCGAGGTGAAGAGCAGCGCGCCGTGTGCTGTTGAGTCTTCGCGCATCGCGCGTTCAACCGTCGACATCATCGCGACGAGTGATCGCTCGATAGCCGCGAGGCGATCGTCGAAGGTGCTGGTCGACGCGCTGTCGCGCCGGACCGCGCGCAGGGTTCGCAGAGCGCCGTCGAGTTGCGAGTTCAGCTCGTGGGCGACGTGTCGCGCAAGGAGTGCGTTGTCTGGGGAAGAGTTCGAGGAGAACGAGTTTCCGCGGCGCGAGAGCATGACGCGTGAAGATCGGCGTGAATAGGTTGCGGCTGAAGTGGGGAGGCCGCGGGTTTGCAAGGAACGGAGTTGGCACCGCTCGAGCCGCCCGCCCTCTCGTTGGTGACGGGCAGTTTGATCCCGCTCGCATTATCAGACGCCACGTGTGTGACGACTTCGCGCGCTCGCACTCTTCCGCTCCTTCGCTTGCTGCGGTACATTCCGTATGCCGCGGCGTCGACACGATGTTGGAGGAGACATCGTGACTCGACGCCGTGGCAATTTTGTTGAGGGTGCGATGTGCCCGGGACTACGTCGCCTCGATGCCAGCGATGAGTCGGATGAGTCGATGAACCCACGGTCGCCATCGAAGCGACGAATGCGTCTGTCGCTTCAGAACGATTCGATCGAATCTAATCCATGGTGCAGCATCCTCTCCGGCTTCTCGAAGCATGTGCGCTCGCACTGATCACGCTGTCGGCGCAGGCTGCTCCGCCGCGCATCGTCGTGCGCGATGTCACGCTATTACTGTTGAACTCGGATGCACCGACGGCCATGAAGCCGCATATGACGCTCATCATCGAGCGTGGTGTGATCACGGAGATACGCGCGAGCACGCCGGACGACCTCGCTCAAGGCGATGTACCCGTCGACATACGCGATGGGTTCGTCGTCGCAGGGCTCATCGAGAGCGCGCCGGGGCCTGACGCCAGTTACGACGCGTGCGCCCGCCGCACCGTGCGTGGTGTCACGACGCTCTTTGGGACCTGGACTGAGGCAGAACGACGCTGGCTCCGCCGCATAAGTGAGACATCGGTCTTCGCGCTGCCGGACGTTCAGCCCGCTCCGACATCGCTGAACGCGGACGAAGCGCCACGCGTTCCGTCGACTCCAAGAACGGACGCGGGCGAACGTGCACGGCGGCTTCGGGCCCTGACGTCCGAAGCCGCTGAGCGCGCTGGACTTCCTGACCGCGGCCGGATCGAAGTTGGGCAACGAGCCGACCTTCTGATTCTCGCGAAGAACCCGCTGGAAGACTTCGACGCCATCTACGCGCCGACGCAAATGCTGCTCGCGGGTCGGCCGGCGCGAATTGCCGAGCTCGCGGCCAACCGGTCCATGCAGGAGCGCGCGAGTGACGCCATCGAAGGATTCGGGCCGCCCACCGACGGACGGCGGAGCTATGCGATTGAATCGGGCGGTCTGCGAGTTGGTCGACTCGACATCAAACCCGACGGAACTACCGGACTCGAACGGTGGGGACCGCCGATCGACCAACGAACCACTTGGCAGATCGATGGGCCTACCGAATCATGGGGGCTCGCGTTGGAAGAAGTTCGCAGCAGCGGACCGGTGTTTTCGATTCGCGTCCGCCGCCAAGGAGGCGGTCTGCTCGCGACCGTCCGGACGAACGAGGAAGGTGCTCAACCGACCGAAACCGTGATTCCCTCACCCGCAGACGGCCCCCTCCTCGACCCGATTGCACTAGCGATCGCTCATCGCTCCCAGATGGCGCAACTCACGACTGGCAAGGAGCTTCGACTCGATCTGTCCGAGATCGCCTGGCCGAATGGCTCGCTGGTACTCGGGATTCGAACCCTCGTCATCACCGCGGTCGCTCCGGCGGAGTGTCCGATGCCTGCGCCGAGCGATGCTCGGACGTTTCTCATCGCAGACCAGAACGGCGGGGTGAAAGGCTGGCTCGCGACCGACGTCCACGGAGAGCCGATTCGCGCCGCGCTCGTGGCACCGGAGGGGGTAACGGAGTATCTCGCGGGCTCAAAGCAGTCGCCGCCGAAACCACCCATCGCGAAGGACGAACCGCAACCTTCTCCATCGAACTTGCCATAAGACGCTGGTACTGGCGTTCAACGCCGCTTCGCGACGGAGCCGCCCAGTCGCAGATCCGTCCCCCAATTCGCTCCACCTGTGGGGCCACTTTAGGAACACGCGCATGCTTCCAACGATCCCTGTTCTTGCCCGTCGATTCGCGCTTGTCGCCGCAGTCGCTACGGCCGTCGTCGCTGCAGACCTCTCCGCACAACAGTCGGCACCGGCTGCGGGAAGCCAAGATCAAAAGCCCGCAACGCCAGCAACAAGTACGGGAACAGGAGCGGGACAGGACGGCCGCCAGCGCGAAGCGCGCGATGGGGCCCAAGGTGGCGGACAAGACGGACAGGTTCGGCAGCGCGGTGGGGGCGGTTTCGGACGCGGCTTTGGGCTTGGTGGTGGTGGTGGCGGCGGTGGTGGTGGTGGTGGTGGCGGCGGTGGTGGTGGACCGGGCGGCGGCGGGATGCGCGACATTCGCGAGCAACTTGAGCCCGATTTCATGCGCCGCGACGTGCCGATTTTCCTGCGTCAACTCACGTTGACCGACGCGCAGATTCCGATCCTCGAAACGCTCATGAAGGACTACGAAGAGGAGTATCAAAAGGAGTCCGAAGTCGCGCAGACAGATTTACAGGAGATGGGGCAGAAGCTCTTCTCCAACATGGTCACACCCGCGATGCGCGAGCAGTTCACCTCGCAGATGCAGACGATTCAAGAAGACCTCCGCAAGCTCGCCGAGGAGAAGGGCGGCCCGATCGACGAGGAAGCACGCCGCGCGTTCTTCCGCGAGCGGATGATGAAGATGCAAGAGCAGATGGCGCAGGAGCGCAAGGGCACTGGTGCCGACACAGAGTTGAAGAAATCGCTCGGCGAGATGTTTGACAAGCTCACGGTCTGGCAAACGAAGAAGACTGAGATGCGTGCGCACTTCGTCGATGGGCTCAAGGTGAGTCTCGGCGACGATCAACTTGCTCACTGGCCCGCCTTCGAACGGTTCCTCAATCGCGAGAAGACGCTTCCGCGAGGCCGACTCTCCGGCGAGGGAACGAACCTCATCTTCGTGCTCGACGAGCAGAAGTTGGCGCCAGAAGATTTCGCGAAGGTCGAGTCAACGCTCGATCCCTATGAGTTGAAGCTCGACGCGGCGCTCGTGGCCCGGAACGACTATCTCGCGAGTTCGACGACCAAGCTCTTCAAGGCGCTTCAAGAGGGCGACGTCAAGGAATGCACTCGCATCTTTGATCGCCAGATGCAACTCCGCGCAGTGGTGCGCGACGTGAATGAAGAGTTCCGCGTTCAGATGGTTTCAGCGCTGGGCGACGGCGATACTGCGAAGAAGTTCGCCAAAGCTGCGTTGGTTGATGGATATGACCGCGTGTTCCGCGCGACGACAACGGAGCGCAGCTTCGACAAGGCGCTGGAACTCGAGTCGCTTGATCCGGCCGTGCGCCAAGGCATCACCGACTTGCGCGGCGCGTATCTCGCTGAACTCAGCGGCCGCAACAACGATCTTCTCGGGACGGTGAAGAAGAACGAGCCCGGACAGCAGGCGACCGAAGCTGGCCGATTTGCGACCTTCATGGCCGCAGCGATGACCGGCGATTTTTCGTCGCTCGGCGGTGCCGGCATGCCGTTTGGCGGTTTTGGTGGAGGTGGTCGTGGCGACGGCGCCGAGGACCCGGTCCGGAAGGCGTTCGATTCTCGCACCAAGTTCAACGACGAGTACCTCGTGAAGCTGAAGGAGATCTTGACGCCTGAACAGATCGCAGAACTCCCGCAGCGGCAGGGCCGCGGCGGCGGGGCTGGCGGCGGTGGGATGACCCGGATGCTCGAAGCACTGCCCGAAGCGCAGCGTGCCGAGATCATGAAGAAGGTTGACAAGAACTCGAACGGTCAGATCGATGACGACGAGCGCGGCGAGTTCTTCCGCACCATGCGCGACAGCGGCGCCGAGATCTTTGGTGCTGGCGGCGGACCCGGTGGCGGTGGGGGCGGCGGTGCTGGCCGTGGCGGCGCGCAGTGACGATCGACACTAGACGTGCGTAACGAAAAAGGCCCACGACACGCGTCGTGGGCCTTTTCACTGTTGCGACCGTCATGACATCAGTTCGCTTTACCCACACCGCAGTTCCAGCGGATCGCGGCGAGCGCGACGCGTTGTCCGTACATCTCTGCGGTCTTGCGATCGCCTTCGGGGGGCGTCTGTTCTGCGGGGCCGTTGTCCGACTGCGACATGACTCCGAGCCACGAGTTGAGTCGATTCACACCAGCAGGCTGCTCAGGTCGGTAGGAGGTCGGCATGAGACCTTGGCTGATCCAGTTCATGCTGTGCTGGCCAGCAAAGACGACGAGTGAGGTCATCGTGTTGAGCTTGTCGCCGCTCAGGCCGCCGGAGTTGGTGAAGCCACCCGCGAGCTTGTCCTTCCACCCTTGGCGGAACCAGACGTGCGACGAATGCTCCATGAACTCCTTGAACTTCGCCGAGACGTCGCCCATGTAGGTTGGAGTACCAAAGATGATCGCATCTGCCGCCTCAAGTTCCTTCCAGCTGCCACCGTATCCCTTGTCCTTGTCCGCAGCGGGAAGTTCGTCGACGGAGATGAGTGTCGCCGACGCGTTGCGCACACTTTGAACGCCACGCAGGAGGGATTCGGCAATGGCCTTCGTGTGGCCCCAACCGCTGTGGTAGACGATCGCAATCTTCGCCATGGGCTCTCCTCGACTCGCAGCAAACGCCGCGCGGTTGAGGCGAATCGTAACGGATGCATGCCGCCCGCTCGGGAGCGACGGATCCTCTCGAGCGAGATCGCGTTCGGCTCGGTCACTCTGCGGGCGTCTCGCGATATCCTCCGTCGATGCCGCCGGCCTCGGACGTAGCACACCGCGCGCTCATTCACGCGCTTGCCGACTCAATCGAGAGTGACCCGTGGTCGCTGCCTCCGGCTGACCCGCCGCAGCGGGACGCGCTTGCGGAGATCTTAGATCGATTGCGGAACGCGCTTTTCCCTCGCGCGAAGGCACCCACGCCGCGCGGCCACGGACCGATCGAGCGATTTCTCGCGGCGAATCTCGCGTCCGTGCGAACCGACCTCCTGCGCGATGTGACGGCTGCGTTCGCATGTGTGCGTGCTGGATTTACGGGTGGCGGGAACGCGGCCGAGCAGGCTGAGGTCGCGGTGGACGCAGTGCTCAACGCGCTGCCAGCGATCCGAACCGTACTTGTCCTCGACGCCCAGGCTGCGTACGACGGTGATCCCGCGGCACGAAGCGTCGACGAAGTCTTGCTGTGCTATCCCGGGTTCTTCGCGCTACTCGTCCATCGTGTCAGCCACCAGATGCACAAGCTTGGCGTGCCGCTCGTCCCGCGCATGATGAGCGAGTACGCGCATCAAGTCACGGGTATCGACATTCATCCTGGCGCGACGATTGGGAAAGGCTTCTTCATCGATCATGGCACGGGTGTCACGATCGGCGAAACGACCGAAATCGGCGACTCCTGCAAGGTCTATCAATGTGTCACACTCGGCGCGAAGAGTTTTGAGCGCGACGAAAACGGTGGACTGCGCAAGGGATATAAAAGACATCCGACGCTCGAAGATCGTGTTGTCGTCTATGCGGGGGCAACGATTCTGGGCGGTGACACGCGCATAGGGGCGGGCAGCGTTATCGCGAGCGGTGTGTTCGTCACCCAGAGCGTTCCACCGAATCACCTCGTTGCGCCGCCGCGCGCGGAACTTCGCGTACTCGAGCAGCGGACGGGGATCTGATCGGTGTTAGCTCGCGGGTCGTCGTTGCGCGAAACGATGCTTTCCCAACGTTGTCTCGTGATGGCGGCGCTCGGATTCGCCAGCGGACTGCCCTACACGATCGTCAATGACACTTCGACTGCGCTGCTGGCTGAGTTGAAAATCGATCGAAAGACCATCGGACTGCTCGGTGCGATCAGCACAATCTACGCGTTTAAGTTCCTCTGGGCACCGCTTGTCGACGCGCCAGGTGTGCCGTTTCTCCGCGGTCAGCGGCGGCCATGGCTCCTCCTGAGTCAATCCTTTGTGTATCTCGCGATTGCCGGGTTAGCATTTGTCGCGCCAACGACATTTGATGGTCCGCGTGCCGCGTTTGCTTGGCTTCTTGTGGTCATGGCCATCTTTTCCGCGACGCAAGACATCGTCGTGAATGGCTGGACGGTCGACGCCTTCCCGGCGCGAGAGCTCGGTATCGGTAGCTCGATGTACGTCCTTGGCTATCGCGTTGCGATCGTAGCTGCCGGAGCGATCGCGCTTGTCATCGCCAAACGCGTGGGCTGGCCAGCGGCGTTCGCAACGCTTGCGGCGGTGATGGCGTGTGCGCCGTTACTCGTGTTCGCGGTGAACGAGCCCCATCGCGACGGCGCGAGCTCAAGCGAGGGAGCGCTTCGTGCCTTCGTCGAGCCAGCGCGCGAACTATTAGGTCGCCTCGGCGGTGCGGCGATTCTCCTGTTCGTATTCATCGTGGTGTTTCGACTGCCCGACCAGCTCGCAACTCCCATGCAGAAGCCGCTGCTCCTCGACACGCTGGAATACGACCTCGAACAATTCGGCATTGCTCGGAACGGTATCGGTCTATTCGCAACGATCGCAGGATCGCTCGCGGGCGGCGTGCTCGTTGTTCGTATCGGGCTCGTGCGGTCGCTCGTCGTTGCAGGGATACTCCAGGCAGTTTCGAATCTCGGCTTCGCATGGATCGCGAGCGCCGTCCAGCCAGTCGGACACCAATACCTAGCGTGGATGTCATTTCCGATGCTCGCGCTCTTCGGCGTCAGCGCAATTGAAAGCGCTTGCGGCGGACTCGTCGGGACCGTATTCGTCGCGTGGCTGATGTCACTGTGCGCGCCGCGATTCGGCGCGTCTCAATTTGCGCTCTTGACCGCTGGTTTCGCTTTGGCGAACGGTCTAGCAAGTGCGGTGAGCGGTTTTATCGCCGACGACTGGAAGACGTATTTCGTGATCACCGCTGTGGCGGGCGCACCCGGACTTCTGCTGCTTCCGTTCATCGCGAGGTCGGCCCGCCGCGCGGCGCCCTGAGTCAGTTGCGACGAGTTCGCAGGCACGCTGCACGCGCGTTCGACGGCGTGGCGGCTCTATACTGCGAGGTCTTTCGTTGAGTTGGCAGCCCGCACACCACGATCGATCACCATGACTACCTCGAACGCCCCAGCTTTCTTGAACGACCCATTCAAGTCCCGCGCCAAGCTTGAAACGCCCTACGGAACGAAGACCTACGCGCGGCTCGATGCCGTCAAGCACCTCGGACCTATTCACCGACTCCCGTATTCGATCCGTGTGTTGCTTGAGAGCTGCTTGCGCAATCTCGATGGCCGCGTTGTCACCGAAGAACACGTCAAGAAACTCTGCCAGTACGACCCGCGCAATCCCGGCGAGGAAGAGATTCCGTTCATGCCTGGGCGAGTCATCCTGCAAGACTTCACCGGCGTGCCGTGCGTTGTCGATCTTGCAGCGATGCGCGCCGCGATGAAGCGGCTCGGCGGCGATCCTGCAAAGGTGAATCCACTCGTCCCTTGTGATCTTGTCATTGATCACTCGGTGCAGGTCGACGCGTTCAATTCTGGCGTGGCGCTTTCGATCAATGCGGGGAAGGAATTCGAAAGAAACAACGAACGCTACGAGTTCCTCAAATGGGGGCAGAAGGCGTTTTCTAACTTTGCGGTCGTCCCGCCAGCGACCGGCATCGTGCACCAAGTGAATCTCGAATATCTCGCGAAGGTCGTCTGGGAGAAAGACGGGATCATCTACCCCGACTCGCTGGTCGGTACCGATAGCCACACGACGATGATCAACGGACTGGGTGTCGTGGGCTGGGGCGTGGGCGGCATCGAGGCCGAGGCCGTGATGTTGGGGCAGCCGATCTACATGCTGATTCCCGAAGTGGTTGGCATGCGCCTCGTCGGCAAGCTGCCCGAAGGAACGAATGCGACCGACCTCGTCCTCCGCGTCACCGAGCTCTTGCGCCAACACGGTGTCGTGAACAAGTTTGTCGAGTTTTTCGGTCCGGGGCTCGCGGAGATGCCGCTGGCGAACCGTGCCACCATTGCGAACATGGCGCCGGAGTACGGTGCAACGATCGGCTTCTTCCCCGTCGACGATCAGACGCTCGCGTACTTGAGACTCTCTGGGCGGCCGGAAGGCCTCGTCAAGATGGTCGAGGCATACGCGCGAGCGAACGGATTCTGGCGCGATGACAAAGCGGAGATCGCTTACGCAAGCACGGTGGAACTCGATCTCTCGACGATTGAACCCTCACTTGCGGGCCCGGCGCGACCACAGGACCGCGTCTCGCTCGGCGGCATGCAAGGCGGCTGGCGGCGCGATTTGGGCAAGATCTACAACAAGCCTGTACCGGGGGGCGGGAGCCCGGCCGCGGTCGCCGATCACGTCGTTGTCAAAGATGGGAGCGCGGAGTTCGAACTGAAGCATGGCGCTGTCGTCATCGCCGCGATCACGAGTTGCACGAACACGAGCAATCCCAGCGTCATGGTGGGCGCTGGGCTGCTTGCGAAGAAGGCTCGAGCACTCGGCCTCGAACGGAAGCCTTGGGTGAAGACATCACTAGCGCCCGGTTCGAAAGTGGTAACGGATTATCTTGAGCGGGCAGCGCTCATGAAGCCGCTCGAGGAACTTGGCTTCTTCCTCGTTGGATATGGCTGCACGACCTGCATCGGTAATTCGGGCCCGCTGTCCGAAGCCATCACGAAGGGCATTCAGCAGGGTGATCTGGTCGTCGCGAGCGTCCTGTCTGGCAACCGGAACTTCGAAGCTCGCGTGCATCAAGATGTCAAGGCGAATTACCTAGCGTCGCCTCCGCTGTGCGTCGCCTATGCGATCGCGGGTACCGTCGACATCGATCTCACGAAAGATCCGATCGGCACGACGAAGGATGGCAAAAAGGTTTACCTAAAGGACATCTGGCCGACGGAACGCGAGATCCAAGACGCGGTCGCGCAGTGCGTGACTCGTGAACAGTTCGAGCGGCAATACGCGAATGTCTTCGACGGCAGTGACGAATGGAAAGCGATCCAAGTAGGTGGCGGAGAAATGTATGCGTGGAATGCAAAGTCCACATATATCCAAGAGCCACCGTTCTTCGTCGACATGCGCCGGGAAGCTGGGACGATCTCGTCTATCGCAGGCGCGCGTTGCCTAGCGAAGCTCGGAGACAGCGTGACGACTGATCACATCTCGCCTGCAGGTGATATCAAGAAGGAGTCTCCCGCAGGGCGGTATTTGTTAGAACAGGGCGTACCGGTTTCTATGTTCAACAGCTACGGGTCACGCCGAGGCAACGATCGCGTTATGACGCGCGGGACCTTCGCGAATACGCGAATCAAGAACGCTCTCGCCCCAGGCACGACAGGCGGAGTCACCACCGATTTCACCGACGGCGCGGTCAAGGCGATTTTCGACGCGGCGGAGAACTACAAGAAGGCGGGGGTACCGCTCGTGGTTCTTGCTGGCAAAGACTATGGCATGGGATCGTCACGGGACTGGGCCGCAAAGGGCACATTCCTGCTCGGCGTAAGGGCGGTCATCGCCGAGAGCTTTGAACGTATTCACCGATCCAATCTCGTTGGAATGGGAGTCTTGCCGCTCACGTATCGCGCTGGCGAAACCGCGTCGACGCTCGGACTCGATGGCACGGAGACATTCGCTATCGACCTTGCGTCGACGTTGAAGCCGCGACAGGACATAATCGTTCGAGCGCGAAAGTCGACCGGCGCGATCGTCGAGTTCAATACAACCTGCCGGATCGACACCCCCGTGGAGGTCGACTACTACCGAAACGGCGGCATCCTCAATACGGTCCTCCGGAAGATGGCGTCGACGTAGATCGATCAGTAGATTCGAAGGCACAGCACCCCGCAGCGCTCCTGCGGGGTTTTTCTTGCGCTCGACTGCCGAGTGCAATTTTCGAGGCGGCCCCAAACCCTTCGTACCGTCGTGCCATGCAATTCAAAACGACCGCACGATGGATGACCGCGCTCAGGCTCCGCGATGCGCTGCGAAGTGTTGAATCAGATCTTCTCGGCTGGGAGTTCCCTCCCATCGACCTTGCAATCGCCGAGGCGCCGATTGCCGCAGATCCGGCTGGCACGTGGTGCTTGCGGTGCGGCGAGACGGTCGGAACTGGTGAGCAAACCGAGCGGGGCTGCGCGAGCTGTCGGGGCAGTTCGACGCCGCTTGAGCGATTCATTCGGTTGGGCGAGTATCAGCCTCCGTTGTCGACGCGCGTGCTCCAGATCAAATACGCACGGTGGCACGCGATGGCTGGCGAGCTCGGGAGGCGACTGGGTGTCCAAGTTCGAGAGAGCCTCCCATCAGGGCGTCAGCCCGCAGCGGTCGTCAGCATGCCGATGCCTTGGCTTCGGTCGTGGTGGCGAGGAATCGACCACGCGAGCGAGATAGCGAGCGGCGTGGCTTCCCAGTTGGGAATTCCGCTCCTTCATCCGCTCATCCAGCGGCCCGGACCAACGCAAACGAGTCGCTCCCGCACCGAGCGACGACGAGCTACGGACCGGATTTTCGTTCGAAGACGAGCGCGGGACACGATTCGCGCTCTGGGATCGCTTCTCATTGTGGATGATGTGAGGACCACCGGGGCATCAGTTCACCAAGCAGCCTTGGCACTCCAAGAGGCTGGGGCGAGCGAAGTCATCGGTGCGGTACTCGCCGTTGTCCCGAATCCTCGTCGCCGCATCGAACGGGGGAGAACTTTAGTGGAAGAGTGCCGAGCGGCCGAGAATCCAGCAGAGTCACCTTGACTCGCGTCTGGCAGCGCGATAAAAGGGTTGGACGTGTTCCTTGCGGTCCTCCAGCGCTCGCTGCGAGGCTCTTGGTCTGTGTCGCGCGGCGTTCGCACGGCCTCGCGTGCGTCCCGGTGTAGGTCCCGGGACGCACGCGATACCCCGCTTCGGTAGCCCGTATCGAGCCCCTCGAACCGATCTTCGGTGATCTCATTCGTGACGATCATTCAAAGCGACGAGCAAAAACTCGTCCGTGGTGGTTGACACCCTCGAAGGGGTCTGTATGATCCGCGATCCCAACTGACCCGTGTAAACGGTTCAGGGCGGAGGCGATCCCTTCGGGTCGCATTATCTTTGACAAGTAAACAGTTGGGAAAGCCGCGAGGATGTGGCCGATTCAGAAGCCTTCACAAGGGTTTTTGAATAGGCATTTCTTGTCACCATCACAGTGGTGACTTGTGAACATCCTTCGTGATGCCAAAAATCTGGTCAATTCGAGAAAGCCAGACTCACTCGGTGTGGTCGAAAGACTTAGCCGAGATGGGCAGGCGATGTTCGCAGAAGTCAGCAGGTGAGCCGACCTGCTGCATTCGTTTTCTTTCATCGGAAAGGGACGGATGAAGACCGGTCTGGAGACTCCTTAAGCAAGGTCTCTGGATCGCCGGGCAAACCTTCAGAGTTCTACTGTTTCTCGCAAGGGCGACAGTTGTATTCTTATTAATTGAAGAGTTTGATCCTGGCTCAGATTGAACGCTGGCGGCATGGCTAAAACATGCAAGTCGAACGCGAAAGGGAGCAATCCCAAGTAGAGTGGCGAAAGGGCGAGGAATAAATTCCTACGTACCCCAAGGTCGGGGATACCTCGGAGAAATCCGAATCAATACCCGATGTGGTCCGCAAGGATCAAAGGCTTGCTGCCTTGGGAGCGGGGAATTTCCTATCAGGTAGTTGGTAGGGTAACGGCCTACCAAGCCTAAGACGGGTAGCGGGTGTGAGAGCACGGCCCGCCGCATCGAGACTGAGACACTGCTCGGACTCCTACGGGAGGCTGCAGTAACGAATCTTCCGCAATGCGCGAAAGCGTGACGGGGCAATGCCGCGTGTGGGATGAAGCCCTTCGGGGTGTAAACCACTGTCAGGGTGCAGGAACTCAATGACCATACCCAAAGGAAGCACCGGCTAACTCTGTGCCAGCAGCCGCGGTAATACAGAGGGTGCGAGCGTTAATCGGAATCACTGGGCTTAAAGCGTTCGTAGGCGGACTTGCAGGCGCGTTGTGAAAGCCCCCGGCTCAACCGGGGAACTGCTTCGCGAACCGCAAGTCTTGAGTCAAGTAGGGGCGGTCGGAACGATAGGTGGAGCGGTGAAATGCGTAGATATCTATCGGAACGCCAAAGGTGAAGACAGGCCGCTGGGCTTGTACTGACGCTGAGGAACGAAAGCGTGGGGAGCAAACGGGATTAGATACCCCGGTAGTCCACGCCGTAAACGATGCGCACTAGGTCGGGGAGGCTTGACGCCCTCCTGGCCGAAGCAAAAGTGTTTAGTGCGCCGCCTGGGGAGTACGGTCGCAAGGCTAAAACTCAAAGGAATTGACGGGGGCTCACACAAGCGGTGGAGCATGTGGCTTAATTCGAAGCAACGCGAAGAACCTTATCCTAGGCTTGACATGCACGTATCAACTTCCTGAAAGGGAAGCCACACCCGCAAGGGCGGAACGTGCACAGGTGCTGCATGGCTGTCGTCAGCTCGTGCTGTGAAGTGTCGGGTTAAGTCCCTCAACGAGCGAAACCCCTGTCGTTAGTTGCTAACGCGTAATGGCGAGGACTCTAGCGAGACTGCCGGTGTCAAACCGGAGGAAGGTGGGGATGACGTCAAGTCCTCATGGCCCTTATGCCTAGGGCTGCACACGTGCTACAATGGCGGATACAGAACGATGCAAGACCGCAAGGTGGAGCAAATCGCGCAAAGTCCGCCCCAGTTCGGATTGGAGGCTGCAACCCGCCTCCATGAAGTCGGAATCGCTAGTAATCGCGGATCAGCTACGCCGCGGTGAATATGTTCCTGAGCCTTGTACACACCGCCCGTCAAGTCATGGGAGCTGGCAGTGCCCGAAGTCGCCTCGATTCAGGGGTGCCCACGGCAAGGCTGGTGACTGGGACTAAGTCGTAACAAGGTAGCCGTAGGGGAACCTGCGGCTGGATCACCTCCTTTCTAAGGGAATATTCTTAGACGGATACCAAAGCAATTTGGCCAAAGCAATTTGGGCAGAGAGATCTGCACCCGAAAACGTCAACACTCTCTCGCCCGCGTCCCCGTGTTCGGTATCTTGCTCTAGCTCGAGTCCTAGCTTCGGCTTTGACTTTGCTAGGGTGTGACCCAGACGCGCCGCGGATAGACGTACGGTAACGTTCGTCGAAGGCACCCAACTGTTTCTTGATCCATATGGACAGCCGCCCCGATTCTTTCGGGGCGGCTGTCGTTTTTGCCTTTTGTATCGCCGGAGCGAGGTTGGGTCGGCGGAGCCAGGTTGGGTCGGCGGAGCCAGGTTGGGTCGGCGGAGCCAAGTTGGGTCGGCGGAGCCAAGTTGGGTCGCCAGTGCCAGGTGTGTCGCTCGTCGACTTCCGCCTTTGGTCACTCGGGGCTAGCTTCGTAGCCTCTGTCGCTCGTTAGAACGTGACTTTCGGCCAAAGCCAGCCAAATGTCCCCGCCGTAAGCAGTGCATAGACGACAGCGTCGAATACTGCGCCAGGGAGCAGCGACCACGGCTTTCCCTCCCAAATGAACTTCGGAAGGACGCCTCCGCCGTACGCCAGCATGGCGGCTGCGCCACTGACCTGAAAAACCTTGAGGTACGACGTGCCGGGCGCGAGCCCGAGACCTGAGACATAGGCAATGAAGACACCCACGATGAGGAGGTGGACGATCCACGCGCTGAGCATCGGACCCATCGCGGGTTTGCCTGCGGCCACTACGATCTGACCCCAGGGTCCCGACTCCGACTTGGCCTTACTCGCGGCGTCGGTGGCCCGACCAGCGTTGCACCAGGGGTAGTAGTAGATACCGGGACCCGGATTCTGCTGTTTCATCGCGGTCATCACCGCGTCCTCGTCGGGCAGACCCTTGTAGTCATTCTTATGAATGGGAAGCGCCATCCAGATGATGGAGCTTGCGACGAAAACGAGGGCTGCACTCACCACGATGGGCAGCCAGAGCGAAGCAAGTGGCACCATGGTTGTTCTCCTACGGGCTGTCAGGCGGACTGCGAGCGCGCAGTCGATTTGGACGAACTCAACATATCGGCGGATCCGACCGGTTTTCCTGCGAATGCGGCGATGGCGCTACCGCCGTACGAACTGGCTCGATTACATCCATCAATGCCTTTGAAGCACGACGATGACCAAAATCTCCTCTTCGGCGACGGCCCCGCCGAGCGCGCGATGGAGATGGTTCCGCCGGCGACCGTGCCTCCGGATGTCATCGCCAACGCTTCGCGAATCCCGAGTTCCGTCCACTTTGGAACGTCGTCGTGGGCTTTCCCCGGCTGGCGAGGAATCGTCTTCACTGAGCGAGCACGAGCCGATCAGCTCGCGCGGCGCGGGCTCGCCGCCTACGCGCGGCATCCGCTGTTTCGTACGGTCGGACTCGACCGTGCCTTCTATTCGCTGACCTCTGAGCGCGACGCGCAGGGTCTTGCGGCGCTCGTGCCCGACGGATTCCGATTCCTCGTTAAGGCTCACCAGTCGGTGACGCGACCCGACGCAGATGGTGCCGGTGGCGCCTTCGGAAATACGCGCGAGCACAGAACGAGCGGGATCGCGAACCCACGATTTCTCGATCCGGCGTGGGCGACCGACAAGGTCGTGGGGCCAGCGGTTGCGGGCTTCGGAAATCGGCTGGGGCCGATCGTCTTCCAGTTCCCTCCTCTGGCGCTCGAACGCTTTGGCGGAAGCTCCCGATTCATTGACCAAATCGCGCGGTTCCTGGCGGCGCTTCCACGCGGGCCGATCATGGCCGTTGAAGTTCGGAATCGCGAGCTCTTTCTGCCCCCGGCGATTGAGCAGTACGCCGCCGCGCTCGCGAGCGCGCACGTGGCACACGGGTTCGCGGTGCATCCGACGCTGCCGCGGCTCAGCTCCCAAGTAGCGGCGCTCGACGCCGCGGGCTGGCCCATCGAGCGGCAACCAGCGGTGTGCGTGCGCTGGCTTCTAGGCCACGGCCACGGCTACGACGAAGCGAAACTCCGCTACGAGCCGTTCGACAAGATCGTCGAACCCGATCCGGTCTCGCGTGAGACCATCTCCGCGATCCTCGGTCGCGCCATCCCGAGCGCTCGGCTCTCGTGGATCATCGCCAACAACAAGGCCGAAGGTTCGGCACCGCTGACCCTCTTAACGCTCGCGCGAACGCTGTTTTCGCCGGACCAATGAGCGAAGGGCTTCGGCGAGTTCCGCGGTAAGTCACTCCTCGGGCTTGCATTCGCTGAGGTCGACACTAGCTTCCCTTTTGAGCGACTCCGTCGATCCGGCGGAGCTCGGTAGTTGCTGTACTGCCATCAGCGCGGCCGACTACTTGCCGCATCGCTTGAGGGAACAGGGAACGCGAAATGAGGTTCGTCCGCCGGCATCGGCAGGCGCCTCCGCTCGCTCGGCGTGTTCCCAAATCTAGCCGCTTGTGGCGAAAGTCATTTGGGCTGTGACCATCGCGCTTCGATTTCGCACTCTCGACATCGAGCCACGCTCCGTGTGACTCGATGTTCGAACGCTCGCCGCCCTCCGGGGGGGGGCGGCGAGCGTTTTTTCGTATCGTCCGGCGCAACGATGCCGCCTGTTGCGCCCGACCCGGATTCCATCATTGCAGCTGCGTACGCCGGGCAGACCGACGCCGCGCGACAAGCACTCAATCGCCTTCAGACCACTCGCCCGAACGACGCAGCAACGTGGGCATGTGCGGCGCGGCTCGAATTCGCGCTCGGCTGCTTTGGCGAAATGGCCCCCGCCATCGACCGCGCGGCGAAGTACGGCGCACCGATCGCGTTCTGCGACCTCATGCGGGCACTCGCAGAACTTGGCTGTGGACGCGTCGAATCAGGCATCGCCTTCGCCGAACGGGCGGCGCGCGTGACGACGGGGGCGCAGCGGGTCGAAGCAGATCACGCGCTTTGCGAGGGACTGTTTCTGGCCAATCGTGCGGAGGAACTCGGCCGGGTGCTCGATTCCAACCCGGAGCTGAGCAGTGAACCGCGGGGACAGCTTCTCCGTGCCCGTCTCGACCGCAGAAACGGCCGCACCGCTGCTGCCGAGGCGGGTTTGCGTGCGGCCTTCCGGTCGGGCGCGCACGTCATGCTTCGGCGAACCGCGGGTTTCGAACTCGCGAAACTGCTCGACGCACTCGGCCGCTACGACGAAGCCTTCGACATCGCGGCTGAGTCGCACGCTTCCACTGGTCTGCCGTTCGACACGGGGCGCATGGTGAGCGAGATCGAACGTTGCGCATCGTTCGCTCGACGCGGCGGATTCCGAATGCGAAGCGCGCCGACCCGCCGCGTTGAGCGGACGGCGCTCATCTGCTCGTTGCCTCGCAGCGGCACCACGCTGCTTGAACAGATGCTGGATCGGCACCCTTCACTCACGGGCCTCGGCGAACTGCCAGCGGTTGAAACCCTTGCTAGGGGCATCACGACAGTTGGCGGTTGGCCCGAAGGCGTGTGGATGGCAGACACGGCCACGCTCGATCGACTTCAAGCGGAGTACATCGCGTTCGTTCGCCGGCTCTCACAGGCACCATCCAACGCCACCACCCTCGACAAGACGCTTGACACCTGGCGGCGCCTTCCCGCGATCGCCGCGGCGCTTCCGGGGGCGAAGCTCATTCGTATCAAGCGCGACCCGCGCGACATGGCGATCAGCATCTTCCTGTCGAACTTTCACCGCGAGTCCATGGGCTGGAACGCGTCTCTCCCCGACATTCGCCGCGTCATCGAAGCCGAGCGGCGCTCTGTGCCGGAACTCGCCCGCATTCTGGGCGTCGAGCTCCTCGAGATCGACTACGCCAGCCTCGTCGATGATCCCCGGCTGCAGCTCGCCCGCGCACTCGATTTCCTCGGGCTGGCGTGGAACGAGGCGTGTCTTTCGCCCGAAGGCAACCGCCGGCTCGTCATCACGCTCAGCCATGAGCAGGTGCGTCGCCCGGTCAATCGCGAGAGTATTGGCCGCTGGAAGCACTACGCCGATCGCTTCGACGCAACCTGGTCAGCGCTAGCAAAGATCTGAGCGCGTCCGGGCTGAGCCCACGCGCGCAACCACCCCAAAAACCCGAGCTTAGCTCGCCTTCCAGCCGCTCTAGGCGGATCCGCAAAAAAGACGCAACTCTTTTTGTAGGGAAGGTTTGCGTGCCGTAAATACTGGGGCATACTCACTGCCTGAGGGCTTGGCGCAGCGGCATATGGCGTTGCGCGTCCGTGCTGACTATCGGCGCGGGGCTGGTTCTGCCAGCCGTTCCACTATCCGGGGAAACTAGGGACGTTGGGTTCGATGCTCTTTTTCGGGCAGCGTGTGCCCGTTCCGTGTTCCCGGCAGTCGAGACTTATTGTGAGTCGGCAGACTGCTTCCCCGTTTGATGGTTGAGGAGAGTTCTCTCATGAGTAAACTTGCACTGGTCGGAATGGGTCTCGCTGCGGTGGTCGCCGGTACGGCTGCTGCTGATCAAGCGGTCAGCCTTGGCAACAACAGTCTCGTTGCCAGCAACGCCGGCGGATCGATCAACTTCAACGAGTACAACTTCGTGCTCTCGGGAACGTTGACTGACTTCACGCTGAACTTCAACTACGTTGACGGCAACCCCTCTTCGTGGGCTTCGGACATGATCATCCAGATCATCGCTCCCAACGGCGGCAACGCCTTCTGGGGCGGAACGAACGTGAATCCTACCGGCAGCACTGATAAGGGCGTTTGGTCGTTCGACGGCTCTGCATCGACGGTTTCCGGTCCTTACAGCGACAATTCGAACCTCCTCGGTGTCACGAACCTCTCGGGTGCGGGCACGTGGAAGATCCGCATTCTGAACGGCTGGACCGGCGCTGTGAATGCCTGCGGTTACAACGATGTCAACCTGAATCTCATCGGCGTCGTTCCGGCTCCTGGCGCGGTGGCGCTCCTCGGCCTCGCGGGCCTCGTCGGTCGTCGTCGTCGCTCGTAATTGACTCTTTGTGGCTTGCCCGACCATTGAGCACCTCTGATCGAGCAACCGGCTGTCCGTGAGGGCAGCCGGTTGCGTTCCAGCGTGTCAGCCTGCTTCAGATGTTTGGTTCGCGCGGAGGATCGACTCGATGACATCGTTGCCGTGTCGCCTTGCGTCCGTACTCCTAACGTCCGCGTACGCTGCGGTCGCGTCCGCTGGCGGCGGTATCTCGCCATTCACGAGCGAAGCTGTCCAGCGCGGACTGAGCTTCACACTCATGAATTTTCCGCAGCAGACGGGGTTCTACGGCTTCGGCTGCGGCTTTGCCGACCTCGATGGCGACGGCGACCAAGACGCGCTGATTCTGGGCGGCGCGTCGTGGCGGGTCGGCGTCTTCGAGAACCTCGGCGACGGCACATTCACCGATCGGACGCTTACCTCGGGCATGCCACCGATGAGTGGACTGTCGGCGCTCGCGACGGCCGACTATGACGGCGATGGCGACGTCGACGTCTTCCTCTCCCGGGCGTTCGAGACAGCGGTGCTCTTCCAGAACGACGGCGGCTTCTCGTTCACCGACGTAACGTTTCCAGCGGGCATTGACGCCGCGCGCGTCGGCAAGGGCGTCTGCTGGGGCGATTACAACGGTGACGGCTATGTCGACCTCTACATCTGCAACTACCGCAACATCACCGAAGATCCAACGACTTCGGACAACTTCCTCTATCACAACAACGGCGACGGAACGTTCACGGATGTAGCCGCGGCCGTCGGCGTCAACAGCGACTCGCCGTCCCTTGAGGCGGTGTGGACCGACTTCGATCGCGACGGCGACCTCGACCTCTACGTTTGCAACGACCGGGGCACGACGCCGGGCGATCCGGGGAACGAGTTATTTCGCAACGACGGCGGCGTGTTCACCGACATCGGTGCTGCCACCGGGACCGACGTCAAGATTGACGCAATGGGACTCGCATGCGGCGACTTTGACGCCGATGGACTCGTAGATTTCTATGTGACGAACACATCGGGGCCGGAGCTCATCCCGTATCAAGAGTTCCCTTTGCTGTTGTCGCAGGGAGATGGCACGTTCTTGCGAGAAGAACTGCTCTGGGGCGTCGCCCATCCGTCAACGTTCTGGGGCTGGGGGGCGTTCTTCTTCGACTGGAACAACGACGGCCGACTCGACCTGTACGCGGTGAACCAACAGACAACCAACTCACTGTTCCAGAACAACGGGGCACCAGCAGCGGTTGACGTGACCGCAGCGGCGCAAATCGGCGGTCCGGTGGGTCCTGGCCGCTCGACGTACTGCGCTGCGTTTGCCGACATCGACGGCGACGGCGACCTCGACATTCTCATCAACGCGCTGACTGGCCCGGCGACGCTGCACATCAACCACGAAGGCTCCAAGCGGAACTGGGTCGGCCTCCACGTCATCGGCGTCGGACCGAACACGACAGCGATCGGCGCTAACGCCGAAATCACCGCGAACCGCGCCACGCAGTTCCAAGAGATTTACTCCGGGGGTAACAGCTACCTCGGCCAGAACCAACAAGAGTTGCATTTCGGTCTTGGTCGCGCGACGAGCGTGTCGAGCGCGACGGTGCGCTGGCCGTCGAATGGCCCGGTGCGAACGTTTACGTCGATGCCTGCGGGTGTGCGCTGGAACATCTATCCGCCAGCTCGGCTCGGCGACAGCGATCTGGATGGTGATGTCGACTTCGCTGATCGCGTCGCCCTATGCGCCGCGATCAACACGCCGGTCACGCTGGGCGTCGAGATGCTCGACTTCAACGGCGACTTCGTGATCAACGCGCAAGATCTCGCGGCATTCAAGGCACAATTCACGTCAGCCGGAGGACGATGGTCCGATCTGGACGCGGATGGCGTGGTTGGCGGTGCCGATCTCGCTAACATTCTCGGTGCTTGGGGCAGCGCGACGTGTCTGTTCGACCTGAACGCGGATGGCACGGTGGACGCGGCCGACCTGAGCATCTTGCTCGGTGATTGGGGCTGATCCAAACAAGCGGGAGCTTGCATGTCTTGGCTCGTGAAGCATAGATTCGTGTCCGTCGTGGCGACGCTTGGGTTTTGGGCGAGCGTGGGTCCGTCTCAGGCCGACGTTGTGTTCACAGACGTGAGCGCGACGGCGGGTATTGACATGATCCACTCGCCGCGGCCGCTCGGTGTCCCGTACTTCAATGAGTGGATGATGGCGGGGGCCTGCGTCATTGACGCAAACCGCGACGGCTGGCCTGACATTTTCGTCCTAAACGGCGGGATGGCGAGCGACCGGCTCTACATCAATGATGGTCAAGGTCACTTCACCAACCAAGCGGCCGCATGGGGATTAGGTGCGATCCAATGCGGGGTGGGTGCAAGCGTCGGCGACATCGACAACGACGGGTGGCCCGACATCTACGTGACGAGCTACGGCAACTCGAACAATAACCTCGGCGAAATTGGGAAGAACCGACTCTACCGAAACAACGGCAACGGCTCCTTTACCGAGATGGCGGTGAGCGCTGGTGTGAACGTCACGTCGGCGATTTTCAGCGCCGGAGACGGCTCAAGTTGGGGCGACTACGACCTCGATGGCGACCTCGATTTTGCCGTCACCGCGTGGAGTTCTAACGCCGCCGGAAATCGCCTGTTCCGCAACAACGGCAACAACACGTTCACGGATGTGACGGGTACGGCGATCCAGATTCCCACGCTGACGTGGGGCTTTCAGACGAGTTTCAGTGATCTCGATGGCGACGGCTATCCCGAGCTGCTGCTGTCGGCGGACTTCTCAACGACACGTCTCTTCCGCAACAACCGAAACGGCACCTTCACCGATGTCACCGTTGCGTGGGGTGCCAACATCGTGAAGTTCGGCATGGGCCAGTGCGTCGCCGATCTCGACCGCGACGGCGATCTCGACTGGTACGTCACGAGCATCTTCATTGACCGCGCGCCCGATCCAAACTCCTTCTACGGCAACGCTCACTACCTGAACAACGGCGACGGGACTCTGGTCGAGGTTTCAAAGACCGTCGGCACCAACGATGGAGGTTGGGGCTGGGGGGCGGTCGCCGCCGATTTTGATCAAGATGGCTGGACCGATCTCATCGAAGTGAACGGCCGCAATTCGGCGCAGTGGGCGCTCGAACCCGAGTACTACTTTCGCAACAACGGCGACGGCACGTTCACCCGCGATGACGCAATCAGCAACATGTTCCTCGCCGGTGACGCGCGCACGGTCGTAACGCTTGATTACGACCGTGACGGAGACCTCGATGTAGTGATCTACTACAACGCCGGTCCGTTGAAGCTGTACCGCAACGACTCGACCAACGTGGGCCGATGGCTTGAAGTGGCTCTCTCGCCCGGAACGAATCCGTACGTTGCTTCGTTTGGCTATGGCACCCGTGTGGTGGCGAAGGTCGGAAGAACGGAATTCACGCGCTACTTCGACGGTGGCAACAGCTATCTCGGGTCGAGCGAGTTGATGCAACACTTCGGCCTTGGTGGAGCTCGGGAAGTCGACGAGCTGCGCATCACGTGGCCGCGCGGCCGCGTGCAGACGCTGACGAACGTCGCAGTCAACCAGCGGCTCAACCTCACCGCACCCGACTTGGCCGACGTGGACGCGAATGGCACGGTGGGCGCGGCCGACCTGGCGATGTTGCTCGGCGCGTGGGGTCCGATGTCGCTTGCAACGCTTCATCTTGACCTCAACAACGATGGGGAGATTGGATCCTCTGACCTCGGAATTCTTCTCGGTGCTTGGTCGGAATAGCGGGGTCGGAGTGACTGACCAGTCGCCGAGGCGACGAGCCGAGGTTGTAGGATGCGCCGATGAAGATCGCGATCGGCTCAGACCACGCCGGGTTCTTGCTTAAGGAGAGCGTCGTTCTGCTCGTCAAGTCTCTCGGTCACGAGGTGCTCGACCTCGGCACCAATTCGACTGAGCCCGTTGACTATCCCGATTACGCCGAGAAGATTGGGCTCGCCGTTGTCAACGGCAGCGCCGATCGCGGCGTGCTGCTTTGCGGGTCAGGCATCGGAGCGAGCGTCGCGGCGAACAAGATTCCTGGCGTTCGCGCGGGCAATTGCGCCGACCACTACAGCGCGCACCAAGGCGTCGAGCATGACGCGATGAACGTGCTCGTGCTGGGCGGACGCGTGATTGGTCAATCAGTCGCTGAAGAACTCGTGCGAGCATTCCTCGCTGCGCGATACACCGGCGAAGATAGGCACGCGCGGCGCTTAGCGAAGGTGAACGCGATCGAGCGGCGCGGTGCGGAAATGCTGCTCGCATCGCGCACCTAACAAGTAACATTCTCACGTCAAAAAAACTGCCCCGCATCCGGAGTTGAACCGGATGCGGGGCGTTGTCGTGCTCGTTCGTTCAGATTACTTCGGCGTGGCCGGTTGACCGCTAGGCGTGATCACGCGCGGCTGGCTCGCGTCAGGGTTACGCGGCTGCTGAGCCGGTGCTGGCGGCGGCGTCCCTGGCGCGACGTCTGCCTCAAGCAGTTCGACGTCGAAGATCAACGTCGCCTTCGCCGGGATGACCGGGGCGCGGCCTCGCTCGCCATAGGCGAGTTCGTACGGAATGATGAGTTTCCGCTTGCCGCCGACTTTCATCGAACCGACGCCCTCAGTCCAGCCTTTGATCACGCCCGAGAGCGAGAACTGGGCCGGCTGTCCGCGATCGACTGAGGAGTCAAACTTGGTGCCGTCGACGAGATAGCCGGTGTAATTCACCTTGACGACGCTGCCGGGAGATTCAGGCAGCTTGCCCGTTCCTTCTTCGATCTCGTAGTACATGATCGATGGCAGCTTGTCGTCAACCTTGATCTCCTTCATCTCGCTCGTGACTGGGACGCCAGGGAAGCGCTGGATGATGTCGTTCGAGATCACGCTGCCGTCGTTGGCGTTCAAGACGACCTTGTGGCACTTGCTGTCGAGATACACGAGCGCTGTCGCGGTGGGCGGCTCAGACTTGGTGTCGAACATGACGCTGCGCACGGCGCCCTTGACGGCGCCGGCAGCCTTTTCGGCTGCGGAGGTGATGGTGAGCGTTGCGACACTCACCTTCCCGGTCATGCCGTCAACGATGGCTCGCTTCTGCATGCCTTGTGCGTTCACGAGCACCTCGTAACTAACGTGATCGGCCGTCGTCATGGCCTTCGCCTCGATCACCGTACCGCCACTGGCTTGCTCAGCAGCCGCGACCGCTTGAGCGAGCGTGACGTGGGCCGCGGTGAGCTTCTGCTCGACCTCGGCCGGATCGGGTGGCACCGTGGTGTAGTCGGGTGTCTGGGCATACGAAGCGAACGTGACAAGGATTGGGGCGCAGACCGACGCGAAGAGCGCGGTGCTTGCGAGTCGAGATCGAGTCTTCATCAGGAGTCTCCGGAACACGGCGAATGCCGTGAGGTGGACATGTTACGCGGAAGATACGATGCCATTCTGGAGGTCTCCCCAATGACGACCGTGACAAAGATGTCCATTCCGAGAGGCGAGCGCTCACAACAGGCTCGCTCGCTGGTAGTCGGATCCGCGATCGCAGTGATCGCGGTCCTCGTCGCCTGCGATTCGAAGGTCGAAAACGCCGTCCGGCCGGGGACGCCAGCGCCACCGCCCGCGGCGGCGAACTCCGAATCGCGCACCGTCATCGGGGGCGGCGGCTCGGCGCTCGGGAAGGCCAAGAACTCGGCGGAACGAATCGGAGACAAGGTCGCCGATCACAACCGCGAGATCGAGAAGCAAGCCGAAGAAATCAACAAGCCGTAAAACAAGCCGTCAAGGGTTTGGATCGGCACCATCCATCTTGAACCAACGTTAGCGCGCCCCGAGCCGATCGGGATTGAGCCCCTTCAGCTCCGCCGCCACGAACAACCCGTCCTTGCGGATCAGCTCGCCGTCGAACCACATCTCGCCGCCGCCGTGTTCGGGGCGCTGTGAGCACACGAGATCCCAGTGGATCTCGCTTTGATTGCCGTTACTCGCTTCGGCATAACAGCGACCGGGTGTGAAGTGGAACGATCCCGCGATCTTCTCATCGAAGAGGATGTCCTTCATCGCTTCGCGAATACCGGGATGGAACCCGATGGCGAACTCGCCGACGTAGCGCGCGCCGTCGTCGGTGTTGAGAATCGCGTTGAGCTTGTCGCTGTTGGAATCTGACGACGCCTCGACGACCTTGCCGTTCTTAAACACGAGTCGCACGTTCGCGAACGACACACCGTTGTAGATCGTTGGCGTGTTGAACTGCACGACGCCGTTCACCGAGTCGCGCACCGGTGCCGTAAAGCATTCGCCGTCGGGAATGTTCGCGTGTCCACAGCACGGGACCACGCCAATGTTCTTGATCGAGAAACGCAGATCGGTCTCGGCCGGTCCCTTGATGTGGACTTGGTCGGCACGTCCCATCCGTTCAGCGAGCGGTTTGCACGCGGCGTCCATCTTCGCGTAGTCGAGCGTGCAGACATCGAAATAGAAGTCTTCGAACGCCTTCGATGACATCTGCGCGAGCTGAGCCATGCTCGGCGTCGGCCAGCGCAGCACGCACCAACGCGTGTGTGTCACACGACGCTCGAAATGCACGGGTTTCTGATAGAGCCGCGCGACGCGCTTCATCTGCTCGTCGCTCACGCCGGACATCTCACTCACGTTCTCCGAGCCACGGATTCCGATGTACGCCTGCATGCGCGTCATGCGATCGAGGTCGTATGCCGCCCATGTCGTCAGGTTCTCTTCGCTCGCGCTTTCGTTGAGCGCGCGCATGACGCGGTTGTTCCGCAGCACCACGTGCGGATTCGCACCTACGGCGCGGGCTTCTTCAATCACGGAGAGCACGATCGAATCGGGAGTGTCAAACGCTTCGATCAGAACGTGCTCACCCTTCGTGAGCTTGGTCGAGTGACGAACGAGAATCTGCGCGAGAGTGCGAACGCGTGGGTCGATCATGGTCGTTGCTGAGAATAAGAGAAGGTGTAGCGGACGAGGGCTGGCAGCGTACCCCGAGCCGCGGAGGGGGTTGCTACCGGACGAGATCCGCCATCCGCTCAGGCGTCAGCTCGCGCAGTGACCCGACGACGAGATGTGCATCGCGCTGCGACTCGCTTCGATGTCCCTTCGATGTGATCGCGACGCAGCGCATACCCGCAGCCATCGCCGCAGCGATCCCTGCCGGCGCGTCCTCGATGACCACGCATCGCGCGGGAGGAATCTGAAGCCGCGCCGCTGCTGTGAGGAAGCACTCCGGATCGGGTTTGCCGCGCTTCACGTCGTCGCCGGTGACAACGGCATCGAAGAGCGTCCGCGCGTCGAGTGCATCGATCGCGCAGTCGACATTCTCAATCGGCGCACTCGATCCAACTGCGAGAAGCCAGTCTGCCGCGTCGAGCGCGACGAGCAATTCGCGTGCGCCGTCCATCAGCGGGAATCGTTGTGCGACGAGCTCGCGGTAGATCGCTTCCTTTTCGCTGCCCAGTTGTTCGACAGACTCGTGTGAGAGATCGCCCTTTCCTGCCTCGAGCCAGACTTCGCTAAGGAAATGGTGATTTCTTCGGCCAAAATGCCGCTGAAACTGCTCGATCGAGATCGGCACGCCGTGCAACGAACTCATGCGCTGCCATGCAGCGACGTGAGCGTCGTAGCTGTCGACAAGAGTGCCATCGAGATCGAAAATAGCGCCGAATCTCATGGCTTCAGCGCGCTCGCGACGGCCTCGATCGCTCGGTCGATGTCGGCGCTCGTGACATCAAGGTGGGTCACCGCTCGGACGCGCGTCGGATCCATGGGGATCATCCGCACACCGCGAAGCTTGAGGGCATCGCAGACGACAGCGGCCGAGGGCACAAAGAAGAAGACCATGTTCGTCGGCGTCGCATCGGGCGGATTCTGGAGCCGCAATCCCGGAATTGACGCAAGCCCACGCGCCAAGCGCTTCGCGTTCGCGTGGTCGTCGGACAGTCGGGCGACGTGATGATCGAGCGCATGAATGCACGCTGCGGCGAGAAGCCCCGACTGACGCATGCCGCCGCCGAACATCTTGCGAAAGCGCCGGGCGCGTGCAATGAGATCGCGCGGTCCACACAGGGCACTGCCGACCGGCGCGCCGAGACCTTTCGAGAAACAGAGTGAGCAGGTATCGACGTACTTCGTGAATTCTGTCGCCGCGACGCCGAGTGCGACGGCGGCATTCATAAGCCGAGCGCCATCAAGGTGAACGTGGAGTTGGTGTTTCTTGCCTTCCTCACAGCAGGCGCGGAAGCGATCGATCGGCCACACGGTTCCGCCGCCGCGATTGTGCGTATTTTCGAGGACGAGCATTTTGGAGCGCGGCGCATGAATGTCGCGATGGCGAATCGCAGTGGCGATCTGGCTCGCGTTGAGAAGGCCGCCTTCGCCCTCAAGCGGCCAGATCATGCAGCCCGAGAGTGCCGCAGGGCCTCCGGTTTCGTAATGAATAATGTGACTGTCGCGGTGCGCGACGATCTCGTCGCCCGGCTCGCAGGCGCATCGGATGGCGAGCTGGTTCGACATCGTGCCGCTGGGCACGTACAGCGCCGCTTCGAATCCGAGATCGTTGGCAATGCGGAGTTCAAGGGCTTGGACGGTCGGCTCATCACCGAGGACATCGTCGCCCAGCGGCGCGCGCATCATCGCGTCGCGCATTGCGGCGGTCGGTTGCGTGACAGTATCGCTTCGAAGATCGATCACTCGAGCAGCGTAGCGGACGCATCACTCCGCCTGTGCGGTGCGCGCCGTGGGTACGACTGAGAGCCCGGCCGCTGCATCGACCATCACGTCGTAGATTTCACCGGGCCGCATCGGCTTGTAGACCGCTTCGCCTTGAGCGACGGCGACGCCGTTACGGCGCGCGATGTCTGGGTCCGATGCGATCTTCCAAAAGCCGCTCCACACCGCCTGCTCCAGTCGAGCTTTCTCACTGCCTGCGTAGCCATCCGGAACGGATCCAGGGGTGTCGATCGGAAATCCCTGCGAAGGCAACATGCGGTCGGAGAAGATGCGCCGGAAGAGCACAAGCGTTTGATCGCGCAGCGGGTTGCCCTCGGCGACGACGTTCTTTGGGAATCGCGCGGTCCACGCGTCGACGAAGACCGTGTCTCCAGGCACTGTGAAGTCACGTCGCCCAAGTTCTTTTCCCTCGTCATCAAGTTCAATGAATCGAACCGTTGTCGAGACGACTCGCGTTCCGTCGCGCGCGCTGACGAAGCCGATTGGCCCGGTCTCTTGGGAAAGCACCTCAAGTCGAGCCTTTCGGTGCGATCGGCTGAGCCGCGCGATCATCGCGTCGCGAGCCGCGATCTCCTGTGCCAGTTTCGCTTCCAGTTGACTGAGTTCCGCGCGGAGACGAGCCTCTTCACGAGATTGCCAGAAGAACAGTCCGCCCAAGACGACAGCGCCCAGCACTGCGGTGAGCGAGACCGTTCGAAGCATGGCGTTGAAGAGTTTGGTCATTGGGAGATCTAGTCGCAGAGGATCAACTCGGGGTTATCGGTTCGCCCGGCCGATTCCATTCAGCTTCCGCGCGCGGGCGAGTCGATAACGGGCGCGTGATTCTCTCGACGCTTGCGATCCTCTGCGCCCTTGGCCAAAACGATCAGGCGCGCGAGGACCGACCACCGCCGCCGATCTTAGTGTGGCCGGACAAGTCGTCGCGATTGCCACCACTCACGCGAGCTGACCTCTCGTCGCTGCGTCGATTAGTCGTCGGTTACGACTTCGAAGACGCTGAGCGGTTCCCGCGTGAGCTCCCTCCCAACTGGTACCGCGTGCTCTCGGCTTCGAGTGGTCGTCCGGGCTATCCCGACTTCGGTTCCGTCGGGCTGTCGGACACCCGCGCTCACGGCGGCCGCTGGTCGCTCGAAGCCGAGATCAACGGCGGGTCAGTTGCCGTCGCGCTGCCGCCGGGACTCGTGCGCATTTTTCCAGCCAGCCGTTATCGGGTGACCTGCTGGCTTCAAACCGCAGGACTTGAACGCGCGATGCCGCGTGTGGTCGTTCGATATTACGGGCGCGACGGGAAACCGACCGGCGAGGAGTTTGTCAGCGGGCCAGTACGCGCCGACGGCGTGTGGAAGCAAGTAACCATCGACTTGCCCGAGATCCCCAGAGACGTGACGGATCTCGCGCTTGAGCTTGAAGTCGCGCAGCCCTCGCGCATCGACCCCCTCGCGCTAAGGCGTATTGGAGACGACATCCACGGAAGCGCGTGGTTCGACGACTTGGAAGTCTGGCAGGTTCCGGTTATCCGATTCGCGACCGACGGCGTGGGACAGATTTTCGCGTCGGGCAAGCTGCCAGCGGTGAATGTGGGCCTCCACGATCTCGTGAGCGACGAGCTAACGGCTCGCGTGACGATCGTTGACATCGATGGTTCGGTGGTGAACTCGGCCGACGTTCGGGTGTCCGGTGCTGGTGGACGCGCGCGAGTCCCGCTTGGCGTTTCCGAACCCGGTTGGTACCGCGCATCGCTCGAAGTGCTTGACGCATCGGGATCACCTGTCGCGCGGCGTGAGCTTGAGATTGCGGTGCTGAATCAGGATCGCCTGCGCCGTCCGCATTCTGGCGTGCCGGATTTCGGTGTGCTTCTTCCCGCAGCGCCATCTGCCGAGCTTCCGCTGCTCGGAACGCTTGTTCATGCGCTCGATCCCGATTTTGCACTGCTGCCAATGTGGACGCCGGGGTTTGACGTTCACGAGACGAACGCGCGAATCGACGCGGTGCGCACCTTTGTCGATGGACTGCTCGACGCCCGCGTCGAACCGGTACTCGCGATCGAGTCAGTGCCTAACGGCACAGCGATCGATCGGCATGTTGACCAGTGGCAGGCGCTGCTCTTCTTCGGTGCCACCGACAAGAACATTACATCGCTCTTAGAACCATGGCTCTTCGCGTTTGGGCAGCACGTCTCGCGCTGGCAGATTGGTGCGATGAGTTCGCCCGCTGCGAGGGAGGACCCAAATCTCGTACAGGCTGCGGCGCTCCGCGTGCTCTTCGACGGAAGCGTTGCGAGTCCCATCGTGCTTCTTCCAGCTCAAGCAGATTGCGATGGTGACGCGGCGCCAGCGGGAGTCGCGCGGCATATCCGGATGCCTTGGGCCGCCCGCCCGGGCGCGGCGGGCGAGTACGCAAAACCTTGGGCGGGACCTGACACGCTCGTCTCACTCGAGTTGGCGCCGAGCGACGTCATGGATGATCGAACCCGAGTCGATGATCTCGGTCACCGCACCCTCGACCTGTGGCGCGAAGGGGCGCAGCATCTCGCGATTGACTTACCGATGCACGCCGCGAAACCGGACGGCACGCCTGCGTCGCTCATGCCGGAAGCAATCGCGTGGCGGCAGTTGTCGGCGTGGCTCTCGGCGCGAACCTTCGGAGGCGAGTTGGCACTGGGCGATCGCGTCGCGGCGTGGCTCGTCAAAGGTGCGAAGGGAATATCCGTGCTTGCCTGGTCGACCGGTGCGAGCGATGCCCGTGCCGACGGGACAATTGAAATTTCCCTCGGCAACAACCCGTTGTTCGTCACCGACTTGATGGGTCGCACTCGCTCAGTGGAACCACAGGCAGGGAGTTGCCGCATCGCTCTGTCGGAATCACCAGTCCTTATCGAGGGCGTCGACTCTGCATTGGTCACGGTGCTCGCGGCGGCACGTTTTGAACCCGCACTCCTTGAGAGTCGGCGTGCCGGGCAGACGGTCGAACTGGTTCTGCGCAATCCGTTCGGCACTGCGATGTCAGGCACGATCTCTGTCCCCGATCGCCCGGACTGGACAGTCGCGCCGCGACAGCAGGTCGTCTCCATCGCACCCGGGGGCGAACAACGCATCCCGTTTCGGATCACGCTGCCACGTTCGACGGTCGCGGGGGAAGTATCCATCGGCATGAACATCGATTTCACCGCTGCGGAGAGCTACCGCGCCAAGCTTCTGGTTCCGGTGACCGTTGATTGGCCCGATGTCGAGATTGCAAGCTCGTGGCGGTTCGCGAAGAGTGTTGAGACCGGGCACATTGATCTCATCGTGACGTTGTCGGCGACGAACCGATCGAACGCGCCGCTCGACCTTGAAGCCTTTGCGGTCGCGCGGGATTACATTCAAAATCGAAAGCCGATCTTGAAGCTTTCACCCGGCGCAACTGCGACGCGAGTCTTCCAGTTCGCTGATGGCGCGCGAAAGCTTTCGGGCGCGAACGTCTTCACCGGCGTGAACGATCTGCAAGGCGACCGGCGCCTCTCGGCGTCACTTGAAGTCCCGCCGCTCCTGCCGCGCCGGCGCACGACGACGGCCGCGACGACGCCGTGAACGGTCGATCGCGAAGATTCCCGCGTGCTTCCAGCAGAAGGCGCGGTAACCTCCAGATCGAGTCCGGAGCCGGCGCGAGGTCGGTCGTCCGCCATCACACCACATCGAAGGGCTCCCGATGACCGAACGCACCGACGTCTCGCCGCCCGAGCGCCTCCGAGTGGCGCCTACCGAACGCTTCGCTGGCCTGAGCCATGAAGTCGACCTCAAAAGCGCGCTCGCGGCCCTGCGCGCGGAGCCACACCCTGCGCCCTCTGGACGCCGTCAGATCACCGTCTTTCACCGCGTGCCCGTGACGACCGCGCTCTTCTCGTTCGATGCGGGCGGCGTCCTCGCAAATCACCGAACTCGCGGCCTAGTCACGATCCACGTCCTCGAGGGGCATTTCGTCGTCAACGCTGACGGTCGCGCCTACGACTTGCGGGAGGGTCAGATGCTGGTGTTGAATCCCGATGTCCCACACGATCTGCGCGCGACTGTGACGAGTGCAATGTTGCTGACGGTCCATCTGGCTGGCTGACGATCCCGCTGCAGGCCCGAGTGCTCAGTGTCGGTACATCTGACGCGAGCGTCGTCCGCGACAGGTCGGCGCGTGAGGCCGTACTCATTCGCAGAAGCGACCGAGCCGACGTGACGAAGAGCTGCTAGCCGGAAAGTACCCACCAGAGACTCGCCACCAACTTGGATAAATCGCGGCTGCCCCGAACGGTCGCCCAGTTACAACCTTTTATAGCTACGCCCGTTGCTGGAACGGGCGATTTTCATGTTCGTCAGGAGTTCCGATGTCTCAACGAAGAACGCAAGTGCTCGCGGGCGCGGTCATTTCCGCCGCAGCCGTCATCACGTCTGGCGCGCTCGCGCAAGCGAGCTGGCTGAAGGTCACCAATGAAAGCTCGACCCGCCTCGTCGCTGACCCTGCGCTGCTCGTGACGGACAACATCGAGAAGGACTTCGCATTCGGCGATTTCAATCACGATGGTTGGATCGACATCGCGATGGCGCGCAAGTTTCCTGGTTCGATCCAAGGAGGCTTCCGCAACATCCTGTTCATGAACGAGGGTGGCGTACTTGTCGATCGCACGGTTGAGTATGCGTCGACTTCCGACATCGCGGGCTAGCAGGGGTTTCTCGATCCGACGAACGATCGCGACGTCATCGCCGTCGACATCAACAACGACGGGTGGCTCGACCTCGTCACTGCGACGACCATGAGCGATCAAGTCGACGTTATTTTGGGTCAGCCGCGGGCCTACCTGAACCTTGGCAACGATGGCAGCGGTCAGTGGCTGGGTTTCCGCCACGAGCGCAATCGCATCCCGCAGCTGTTCCCGCCTAACAACAACCCCGCTGCGAACCCACGATTCTGTTCGGTTGCTGCTGGTGACTACAACAACGACGGGTACCAAGATCTGTTCTTCGTCGACTACGACACGCCGGAAACGAGCGGCACGCACACTATGGATCTGAACGGCGACGGGGACACCAATGATCCCGGTGAGACGCAGCAGAGCCCGGCGGAAAGCGGCAACGACTACAACAACAAGCTCATCTACAACTACGGCGCGAGCGGCGGTGGGGGACCTGGTTTCTTCTACGACACCCTGAACACCGTGTGCAACGCAACGCAGCTTGCAAGCGCATTCGGCAACGCCGTCGTCGCCGGCGACTTCAGCGGCGATGGCAAGACCGACATCGCGCGTGTGAGCACACTCGGCGGCAGCGGGCTTGACATGCTCACCCGCAAGGCGACGGGTTTCAACGGGCTGAAGAGCGTCTACTCAGGCGCACCCTACAACACCGAGAAGGGCGACATGAACGGCGACGGCAAGCTCGATCTCGTCGTCGCCGACGATGGCCAAGATCGATACATCATCAATATCGGCAACGATGCGCTCGGGCAGCCTAACTTCACGTCGTACGTGATCGCGCAAAGCGCGGGCGAGTTCGGAAACACGATTCGTATCGCCGACTGGGACAAGGACGGGAAGCCTGACGTGGTCATCGTCGACATCGACGCCGACCTCCCGTCGTTCTGCCCCACGACTGGTCGTCGGACGCACATGTACCGCAACAACTACAGCGGTTCGGACTCCGGAATCTTGGTCGAATCGAACGCTTCGTTCAGCAAACCGTTCACCGACGCGCAGCAGGCTGCGTGGTTCGACGTTGCTCCCATTGATCTCGACAATGACGGTTGGCTCGACATGATCGTGGGCCGTTGTGCCAGCGTCGAAGTGTGGATGAATCGTCAGGTCAACGTTACGTTCGCGTATCCGAGTGGCCGACCGGCGGTCGTCGCACCCGGTGAGAGCTTCAGCTTCCCCGTGACTTTCACGACCTCGGGCGGCGGAACGCTCGTGCCCGCGAGCGTCAAGATGCACTACTCGGTCAATGGTGGCGTCTTCGTCGAGACGCCGCTCGCCTCGAACGGTGGCAACAACTTCACGGGCACGCTTCCCGCGTCTCTCTGCGGCGACAAGGTCACCTACTACCTTGAAGCGAGCATGTCGAATGGCGGTCCGTACCGCGATCCGACGAACGCTCCGTATGCCGGCAACGCCGTCACGATCGGCAGGACGACCGTGACCGCGCTCTCGGCGAATCTCGAATCTGGAGCCGACGGCTTCGTCGTGGTCAACACGGGACTCGTCGGTGCCTCAAAGGGTTGGGAACCAGTCACGCCGATCGCGACGTCGTTGAATGGAAACGCTTGGGCACCGGGCTCGGCGGCGAATGGCGTGAAGGCCATGGTCACGAACAACGGCACAGCGGGCGGTGGAGCGAGCGCGTCTGATCTCGACGGTGGACCGTCCGTTGCAACGTCACCTTCGTTCAGTCTCCTCGGCGTCGATCACCCGACGTTGAGCTACAGCCGTTGGTACGCCAACGACGACACGCTCACCCCGAGCGAAGTCGACCCTCTCGTCGTCGAGATTTCGAACGATGGCGGCACCACGTGGACACTCGTCGAGCAAGTCGCGAGCCATGGGAACAACAGTTGGCGTTCGGTGAACTTCCAAGTCGAGAACATCGTTCCGCTGACGGCGACCATGCAACTCCGGTTCCGGATCCAGGACAACCCGGACAACTCGGTGACCGAGGCCGCCTTCGACAACGTTGTGGTTGCTGGTGCGCAGTGCATCCAAGCACCAGCGTGTCCCGCCGACCTCACGGGCGACGGAGTCGTGAACGGCGCGGATCTCAGCGTCGTGTTAGGCGGCTGGGGCGGCCGGGGTATCGGCGATCTGACCGGTGACGGCACCATTGACGGGGCTGATCTCGCAGCCCTACTCGGCACGTAGGGCGATTGCCCGTAATCGACACGCACCCACCGACCGCTGAATCGATCTTGAGAGCCCCGGCACTGTTGCCGGGGCTCTTTCTTGCCGCAAAATGCGTGCTTGTGCGAAGCTGCGCGCGTGGTTGCACCGCCACCCCTCACGCCTAAACCTCCGGGTGTCGTAGTACCGGGAGCTCCGCTCCGATGTGGCCGCTGTGCGTACGCGACGGAAGGGCTTCGCGGCTCTACGTGCCCGGAGTGTGGATTCGACCTAACAAAAACGCCATTTCTCCGTTGGGCCGATCGCTGATGGCTGCGGACGATTGTCGTGGGCACGCGGCTCGTTGAAGTTGGGCCGATCGTCGCACTCGTCTTCACCCTGTCGTTGGTGAAGTGGACGCGAGCGATCCGCGGCGAACTAGCGCTAGCGCCACACCGCCCCATCGGCCGCTCGGCCCGCGACTTTCAGGAACGCGAGACGCTCGATCTTCCACGAGCCGTCCGGCTGCTCGGCGACCTTCAGCCACCACGAGTTCGGCGTTGTGCCGTAGCCAGCCTCGACGTCGGTGAGGCAGGAGAGCAGCACCGTGGCCACGCCCGAGGCTTCCGAGTTTCCTTCGAGCTGCGTGACGCGATTTGACGTGATACGAAAGCGACCCTCCAACGTCGAGAGCGCGGCGCGAATCTCGTTGAAATCAACGCCAGGATTCTCTGGTCGTCCATAGCTCATTGTTGCGTTCGACGAGAACAGATCGAGCATGCGGCTCGTCTCGCCGCGCTCTGCCCGGCTCACAAGCTCGCGCACGAGCGCCTCGCCGCGCTCCGCCGAGGTCGTGATGAGAGCCGACAAGAGGAAGACGCCGGCCGCAGCGGCGCCGAGCACCGCTGCGGTTTGACGCGGAGCGCGCTCGCCGGAGTTCAAGCCGCGCCAGCCAACAAAGAGCGCGACGAGCGCGAGAAGGAGGCCGAGGGGCCAGGGGTTCTCGAAGACGTAGCGAGTGAGCGGGCCCGAAGCGATGACGTCTGTCATGTTTTCCTCACTGGTTTCCTCATTCGTTCCATTCATCCGGGTCGAGACTACAGCGGTTCCAGCCCAGCCGCCGATATCGCTCAAACGATTCGTGGTGCCCCCAACCTCACGCACTTCAGAAGGCCATCGCCATCACCGCCGACGCCAGCCCCGCGCCTATGCCAGCGCCTCCGCCAGTGACCAGCCGCGCCCCGAACGAGCAATTGCTCCAGCGCAACCTCGCCGCTATCGCAGTCGCAAACCCCGGGCTCGATGAACGCATTCATGCCGCGGATGTTGCCGATGCCGTGTTCGCCGTCGCCGCGAACGGCGCGGTGGTCGCCGACTATCTCGGCAAACCCCTCGCGAGTCGTCACCGCCCGCTTGAGGAAGCCGAGTCGCTCGTTGGTGACATCGATCTCGCCGATCGCGCAGTGATCTTCGTGGTCGGCTTCGGCCTCGGCTACCACGTTCGTCGCCTCGGTGAACGGATGGAGCGTGCCGGAATCGTCGCGGTGTATGAGCCGGACCTTGGACTCCTCAAGGCGGTGCTGTCGCGCATCGATCACTCGTCGTGGATCCGCGCCTCGAATGTTCTCTTCATCACGGATCTCGAGGACCGTGGCGAGTGGGCACGTCGATTCGCGCCCCTCGACGTGATCCTCGTTCAGGGCGTGCGCATCGTCGAGCACCCAGCGAGCCGATCTCGTCTTGGCGATGCAGCGAAGCGCTGTGGCGAGCGGTTAGCTGAGTCGGTCCGCGCGGCGAAGATGTCAATGTCGACCACGCTCGTGCGAAGCGTGGTCACGGCGAACGCGTACCTCGACAACATCGCGCTCTATGCCGCTGGTGCTGGATGCGCGGAACTGAAGGACAGAGCCGCTGGTCGGCTCGCCATCGTTGTCTCAGCCGGTCCGTCGTTGAAGAAGAACATGCGCCTCTTGGCCGCGGATGGCGTGCGCGATCGCTGCGTGATCATCGCGACGCAGACGACGCTGCGTCCGCTGCTCGATGCAGGGATTCGGCCACATCTCGTCTGCGCCCTCGACTGGCATCACATTTCGACGCGTTTCTACGAGGGAATCCGCGCGGAAGAGGTCGTGGACACGACGCTCGTACTCGATCCGCAGGCGAATCCCATGATTGCCCGGGCTTATCCCGGGCCCGTGCGCGTTTTCCACGCAGATTTTCTTGCGCTTGTGTTAGGCCATGCCGCGCGCGACATGGGAACCGTGCGAACCGGCAACACAGTGGCACACCTTTGCTACCAGGTTGCGCGGTGGATCGGCTGCGATCCCGTTGCGCTCATCGGGCAAGACCTCGGCTTCACGGATGGACTCTACTACGCGCGCGGCACCGCTATCGACGATGTGTGGGCACCTGAGCTCAGCCCGTTCAACACCGTTGAAATGATGGAGTGGCAGCGGATCATGCGCCACAAGCATCACCTGCGGAAGACGCGTGACATCCACGGCCGCTCGATGTACACGGACTCACAGATGGAGGGGTACCTCAATCGTTTTGAGGGGCTCTTCGAGTTCGATCGAGCTGAGGGACGGCGCACGATCGACGCAACTGAGGGTGGTGTCGCCAAGGCAGCGACCGAGGTCATGACGCTCGCTGCAACTCTGGAATTGTTCGGCCGCGACGATGGCAAGCGCTTGCCCACGCCTACACGTTCGCTCGATTCCGGGCTCTTGCGCGTGAGCGCGGCGCGGGTTCGGGAGTTGCAACGAGAAGTACGAGCGATCCGCGAGGCGTCTGAGCGCACTGCGTCGATCGTCTCCGAGATGTTGGAGCATCAGGCCGACCGACGTCGCATGGATGCGCTCTGGCCGCGACTAGAACGCGAGCGTCGCATTGTCGAACAGCGCATGCCGACGTTCGACGTCATCAATCAGTTCAACCAACTTGGCGTCTTCAAGAGAGCGAAGGCTGATCGGAAATTACACTTCGCGAAGGGCCTCTCTGAGATTGATGCACAGAAGGCCCAACTCGAACGCGACATTGTGAACGTCCGCTGGACCGCCGACGCGGCGAAGGAACTCGATGCGTCGCTCGACCGAGCGATCGCGCGACTTGAGGGCCGCGAGGTCAGGGACGCTGATGAAGTGCAAGCTGCGTCGCGAGCCGAGGAAGCTGTGCGCGAGGCAGACGGCCATGACGTCGCGATGCGATCGAAGGTGCGAGCCGCGTTTGTTGTTCCCGTTGATCCTGAGTTCGGCGGACTCGGTGGGCGTCGCTCACTCGATAGCGAGTTCGGTGGCCGCGGCGTATTCCAACGCACGCTCGAACGCTTGGGGCGGTCGCGCGAAGCAGAGTCGATCGTGCTGCTGGTGCCGGATGGCTTCGAGGTCGACGCGATTGTGGATCGAAGGTCGATCGGGTTACCGATCGAAGTGGAACGGTGTGGCGCGTCGGTGTTCGGGCCAGCGCGCAGCGCGATCGCGGCAGCGCGTCTGTGGTCCGACAGCGCGTGGCGTGGTGGTATCGCCGGGATGAGTGTCTACGACGAGTTGTTAGCACCCGCGCCCACGATGCGTGCCATGCAGCGCCTTGAGCTGACCGCCGCTGTCCTCGTCGGTCCCGACTGGCCATGCATCCAAGTCGATGGTGACGGTGGCTGCGACGCACTGGTTCGCCGCCATCGCGAAGCGCCGGATCGACTTTCGATTGTGTTCACGCAATCGCCGCCTGGGTTGTGCGGCGTCCTCCTCGATTACGGTTTGATTGAGCGTCTCGGGTCGGGCGCTGGAGGCCCTGGGCGCCTGAGTACGATCGGTGCCCACTTGGTGTGGCAACCACACCTGCCGCAGCCGGACCCAATCTCGCTCGATGTGTGTGTTCCGTTGAATCACCGCGTCCGCCGTAGTGTGGTGCGCGCGATCTTCGACACGCCGCGAGCGAAAATGCGCATGCGTCGCGGTTTGGAGCCGCTCCTGAATGACGCCGCCGTGCCAAGCGGGCTTGATCCGCTCGACGCGCTCGCCGTCGTCGATGCACTCGAGAACCAGATCTTCAATGTCGTGCCGTACTTCGGGCCGCAGCACGTTCAGATGGAGCTCTGCACCGGGCGGTACGGGTCCGGCGCTGCAAGCGTGCACCGATGGGGTTCAATCCAGCGCGCACCGATGACGCTGCGACGCGCGGAGCGGATCTTCGCGCAGCTCGATGAGAGCGGCGACTCGGTCATCACGCTCGGCGGTGTTGGCGACCCGCTCCATCATCCCGACTTCGATCGCATCATCGCGATGGCGAAGGATGCAGGTATTCGCGGCGTGCATGTGCGCACCGAGCTCACGGCACCAGCCGCCGTCATCGATCGACTGCTCGCGTCTGAGGTCGATGTCGTGAGCGTTGACATCAACGCGGTGACGCCAGAGACCTATCGCGCGATGATGGGAGTCGATCGTTTCGCTCTGGTCAAGGAGAACATTGAGCGCCTCGCGCTCAATCGCCGTCATGTGAGTGGACCACTTGGTTGGGACGCGTTGGCGCTCCCGTGGATCTGTCCGCGACTCCAGCGGTGCGTCGAGAGCTATGAAGACCTTGATCCCTTCTTTGATACTTGGTCCCGGCTTTTGGGAACGCCGGTGCTCGATGGACCGATTCCCTTCGAGCCCTCGACTGAGCGCGTGATGGATCCACTCGCCAGCGCTCAGCCGCCAGCGCGTGTCGCCTATCGCGAGTTGCATCGCCGAATGACCGTCTTCTCTGACGGAAGTATCCCCGTCTCAGAACTGGATCTCTGCGGTGAGGCGTGCATCGGCAACGTCGACGGTCCGCCGCTCCTCGAACTTTGGCGCGCGCTCGTTGCTCGACGCCGACAGGTCCGACGTGAACTTGGTGAGGATGTTGAGCTGCTTCGACTTCGCCACCCATGAGTCGTCGAGACGAAGAAATCCTCGCCGTCATCATTGGCCGCGCTGGTTCGAAAGGCCTTCCGGGGAAGAACGCGCGAATCCTCGCGGGTCGTCCCATGGTGTGCCATACGGTTGAGCACGCGCTCGCGGCGACGAGCGTTGATCGAGTCATTGTCTCGACCGATGGCGAAGAGATCGCTGCGGCAGCGCGGGCCATGGGCGTCGAGGTCTCGATGCGTCCTGCGCACCTGTCGGACGATCGTGCGACCGTGGACAGCGCCGTTCGGCATGCGGTGGAAACATGCGGCTCTCTGGCGGAAATCGTTGTCATTCTTTATGCGAACGTTCCAATCCGGCCCGATGGGATCGTCGATCGCGCGATCGCCACGCTGCGCTCGACGGGCTCAGACAGCGTGCAGAGCTACGAGCGACCGGGGAAGTATCACCCCTTCTGGATGGTCACACTTGGTGCCGCTGGTGAAGTGCGTCAGTGGCAATCGAACGCGGTGTATCGCCGCCAGGATCTACCGCCCTGTCACATGCCCGACGGCGGAGTGATCGTGGTGCGCCGCGCGAGCCTCTTCAACGTCGTCGAAGGTCAACCGCATGCGTTTCTTGGATCCGATCGGCGCGGCATCGAGAACCCGCACGGAGCGGTCGTTGATGTTGACACGATGCTGGATTTCACCGTGGCAGAAGCCATGCTCGCGCAGCGCGCTCAGGGCGTGAACTCGTGAACGCCGACTTCGCGATCGAGGGTCGCACAATTGGCGGCGACTGTCCGCCCTACGTCATCGCAGAAATCGGCGTCAATCACGACGGCGACCAAGCTCGTGGCCTTGCACTCGTGCGTGCCGCGCAGACGGCAGGTGCCGACGCCGTCAAGTTCCAGCTCTTTGACGCCGAGCTACTGATGAGTGCTGATGCACGTTTTGCTGCGTATCAGAAGTCGCTCGGCGCGGCTGATCCGCGCGCGATGCTCAAGTCACTTGAGTTGCCCACTGGAGCGATGGCCGAGTTGTGCGCGGAGGCACGGCGCATTGGACTTCACCCGATCGTGACCGTGTTTAGTACGCAACTCGTCGCTGCCGCAGAAGCGATGAATGTCGCTGCGTATAAGTCGGCGTCGCCTGATGTCATACATCGACCACTCCTTGAAGCCATGAGTGCGACGGGACGGTCGCTGATCGTTTCGACGGGTGCGTCCGATCTTGGTGAAATCCGTCGTGCTGCGGATTGGCTGCGTGGTCGCTCAGTTGCGTGGCTTCAGTGCGTGAGCAGCTATCCGACTCCAGATGCGAGCGCAAGCCTTCGCGGCATTGCGAGCATCGCAGCGACGACACGGGCAGTCGTTGGATACAGCGACCACACGAATGCGATCGACACCGGTGGACTTGCAGTCGCCGCCGGTGCTGCCATTCTGGAAAAGCATCTCACCTACGATCGGCGAGCGAACGGACCTGATCACGCTGCCAGCCTCGATGCGACGCAGTTCGGCGAGTACGTTCGACTCGCTCGACGCGCGGGCAGCATGCTGGGCGATGCGAAGCACGTGCTCGAGATCGAGCGTGATGTTCGAACAGTGAGCCGCCAGTCACTTGTTGCAGCCCGCGGACTTCGCAGCGGGGAACGAGTCCGCGCCGCCGATCTCACGGTGAAACGGCCAGGGACCGGCATCGCGCCGTGGCGGCACGATGAAACGATCGGTCGAACACTCGCCCGTGATGTCCGAGTCGATCAAGTGCTGTGCGATGAGGACTTCGCGTGATGCCACGCCGTCGAATCTTGGGCGTTACTGGGTCGCGTGCCGAATTCGGCTTGTTGGAACCAGTGTTTCGCGCGATGAATGCAAGCGCCGACCTCGAACTGCTGGTCGCGGTCGCAGGCGCGCACCTCTTGCCGCCGACGCGAACCCGCGATGAAGTGGCGGCATCGTTTCCGATTGCGGCCGAGATTGCGATGCAACAGTGTGGGCGGACGACGCGACATGATGACGCAGTCGCGTACGGGCATGGCGCGCTCGGATTCGCGCGGACGATCGACGCTCTCCGACCCGACGCCGTGCTGGTTCTCGGTGATCGCATTGAGGCGTTCGCAGCGGCAAGCGCTGCCGCGATCGCTGGTGTGCGCGTCATCCATCTGCACGGCGGTGATCGCGCCGAGGGTGTGGCCGACGAGAGCATGCGGCACGCGACGAGCAAGCTGGCGCATCTGCATTGCGTGGCGACGGAAGCGAGCGCCGAACGATTGCGCCGAATGGGTGAAGACGACGCGCGGATTCACGTCGTCGGCTCGCCGGCGCTCGATGGCCTCGATGCAATTGTGCCGCTCGACGACGCGACGTTTGCAGCGCTTGGTCGTCCAGAGATTCTCGTGCTGCTACATCCGACCGGCCGCGACGACGCGACCGAAGAGCGCTGCGCCGCGGCGGTGTTCTCCGCCTGCGCCTCCCGCGGGCGCATACTGCTTGCGCACCCAAACGCTGACCCTGGAAGTGGGGGAGTCATGCGCGCGATCAGTGCAAGCGGCCTGCCGGTTGTCGCGCACCTTCCGCGTCGCACCTTCGTCGGACTTCTGCGGCGTATCGGGCTTCTCGCGGGGAACTCGAGTGCGGGTCTGATCGAGGCGGCGGCGCTCGGGGTGCGCGTTCTCAACCTGGGCACTCGGCAGAACGGTCGCGAACGTGCATCCAATGTGGTTGACGAACCGTCGTTCGCAAGCGACGCACTGCTCGCGAGCGTTGACCGCGCACTGAAGATGCCGACGCCGCGCGGCCATCCGTTCGGTGATGGGCAGGCGGGCGTCCGGATTGCGCGACTTGTATCGGGCGGTCAGCTTCTGACGTGTCTGATCACGAAGCGCAACTCGTATTGAGACCTCGCTCAAGTCCGGTTCCGCTGTGGCCGATTTTCCCTGCTGCGAAGCCAATTGAGGGCTCGTCCAGGGAGGGATGAATGCAGCCAACGTCACCGACTCAGGCAAACGCCGTTTCGACCCCGTCAACGAGCGCCCTAGCCGGAGTTCTAGGGCAGTCTGCACCCGATCCGGCAGCGATCGCGGCATTGGCTGTCAGGGGCGTCGCGCACATCGCGACGCTGCCCGACATCACGATCAGCATCATCGAAATCGTTGAGAATCCGTCGAGCTCGGCTCAGGATCTCAACAAGGTCATCGCGAACGACCCAGCGCTCTCCGCCCGCATCTTGAAGGTCGTCAACAGCGCCTTCTATGGATTGCCGCGGCAGATCGGTTCGATCAATCGCGCGATCTCGTTGCTCGGCTTGAACGCCGTCAAGAATCTGGCGATCGCCGCGAGTCTGGCAAAGCTCTTCAAGGGTGGATCGCTCGGTTCGCGTTTCGATGCAAAAGACCTGTGGACGCACTCGGTCGCAGTCGCCGCAGTGAGCAAGGTCATTGCAACCAATCTCAAGCTGAGCTTCGCTGACGAGGCGTTCCTCGCGGGACTTCTGCACGACATCGGACTGATGGTCGAACTACAGTCTGAGCGCGAGAAGTTCGGAACCATCGTGCAGAAGATGGATCTCGATAAGGAAGGGAAGCCGCTCTGCGATTTCCTAGAGGTGGAACGGAGCGTGCTCGGATGCGACCACGGCATCTACGGCGCCGCTCTGTGCGAAGCGTGGAAGTTCCCGAAGTCGTTCACGAATGTCTGCGGGCATCATCACGATCCTCTGAAACTTCCGGCTGATCTCCGCACGCTCACGTGGATCGTGCACGTCGCTGATCGTCTCGCCGTGAGCGCGCAGAAGAAGGGGTTCCGTCTCGACGTGATGTCGTGCGACATCACGGAAGAAGCGATTGCGTCGATCGGGATGACGCCAGATGGTCTCGCCCATATCCGTGCGTCGCTCCCGGCAATGCTCGATGGCGTCGAGGCGCAGTTCGGCACTGGCTGACCTTGGTCCGCCTCGGTTTCCGTAACTAGCGCAGGCGAATTCGCGTTCGCGACACTGAGAACGGTCGCGTTGGGCTTACGATGCCCACGCTTCCATGCCGGAAACGATCGCGCTTGATTTCAATCGACCGATGGCACTCTTCCCTTTGCCGGGCGTAGTGCTGCTGCCGCATGCGGTTCAAGCGCTGCACATCTTCGAGGAGCGCTATCGGCAGATGATCGAGCACGCGCTCGCTTCCATAGAGGATGGCAACCTCCTTTCGGCGGATCCGATTGCGATGGCTTCGTTTGCCCCGGGCAACAGCGGGACGATGTCGAGCGAATTCGAACCAGCGCTGCGGCCAGCGGTCTGCGTGGGAAAAATCGTTCAGCATCAGCGGCTCGCCGATGGGCGGCACAACGTGCTGTTGCAAGGCGTCTGCCGCGCCAGAATTCGGAAGCTGCTCGAGCCGGATACAGAACGGCTCTACCGCATGGCGCTCCTTGAGCCACTGGAACGCGTCACAGAACCGCCGCCAAGCTTGCCTGGCGTACGGAGTGCGATCAGGTCACTGCTGAGCGGTCCCCGCCTCGGACGGCTTGCTGCCGCGCCGACGGTGCTTGAGTGGATCGCCCGAAAGGACGTTCCAACTCACGCGCTGCTCGAACTCATCGGCTTCACGTTGATCGGGGACGAAGGGACGCGCTACCGCCTGTTGGCCGAAGCCGATGCGCTGGCCCGAGCGCAGCTCATCCGTAAAGAGCTTGGACACATCGACGCGCTTGTCTGTAAGGCCGACGAGCAGGCGTGGAAGCGCTGGCCCAAAGGCATGAGCTGGAATTGACGAGCGACGAACGGCGCTCGTCGTTTACTTCAGCCCGCGCCGCTTGGCTGCTTCGAATTCCTTGTCCCAGTCCTTGATTTCAGGGGCAAACGTTGCGAGCAGATTGTCGACATCACCCGCGACAGTGATCTTCGTGATCTTGTCGCCTTCCTTCACATCGACGACCAGCGGAAGCCCAGCGGTCACGTTGCCGAACGCCGGATAGTCTAAGTTCCAGCGCTCTTGACCTTTGATCGTGATGAAGAACCGGGTCGCGTTGGTGCGAGCGCCTGCCGACTCGTCGCGGTCCTTCGACATCGCGAGTCGACCGCCGCGATCGAAGAACAGACTCGCATCAAATTCGCGCGGAAGCGTGTACCAGACATAGTCCGTTCCGCATTGACGGATGACGCGCGAGAAACTCCGCCACTCGCGACCGTCGAAGAAACCCTTCCGCACGAGGTTGCAGAAGTTGGCGCAGAGCAGCGGGCACTTGTTCGGCTCGAGTTTGAAGCTAATTGTGCCCGCGGGTATCTCAATCGTCCCGGTGATCTCTTTGATTTCTTTCGCGCGCTCCTTCGCAGTTGGCACCCGGGCTGTCGGAGTCGCGGGCTCAGAAGTACTCGGCGGAGCGACAACGCCCGGCGGTGCCGCTGGCGGTGTGGGAGCCGGCGCAGGTGCTGGACTAGTTGCAGGCGCTGGCGCGACTGGCGGGACAGCTACGCCCGCAGCGAGAGCGGCGATTGCGATTGCGGAGGTGATAGCGAGGAAGCGGTTCAAGGTTCGTTGAAGATATCGCCAGCGGTTGCTAACGCCGCCGAGATCCGCGGCCGCTGCCCGGAGTTTTCGTGGTATCGCCCGCTGGCGGTGCCGACGAAGAGTCGTTCTCCGGATCGTCGGCGGCACCATTGGGATCGCCAATCGGTTGCGTCTTCGGTTCAGGCACAACGCCGCGCTTGCCAGCCCGAACTGCCTCGACGTCGCTCTCGTGAATCGCCTCGACGACCGCGACTTCGGCGGCTCGGGTGTCGAGGCCATCCTTGAGGAAGCGGCCTGCGCGGTCGAGGGCGGCGAGCGACTGGAGCTGGTCATCGAGCTTCTGCGCGAACCGATGCTCCGTGCTTGGCACCATCGCGCGAAGCAGCTTCACTGCGTCGCGCACCGCGTGTCGGCGCTTTTCAAGCACCGACAGAAGCTTCGACCGGAGCAGAATCCGTGCTTGTGCTGAATCGCGGGCGGCGAGAGCGTCCGCGGCGATGGTTCCATCCGCGAGTTCAGCCGCCTGCTGTCCCAGCGGGCGAAGTCGTTCTTCTAGGAGTCCGAGTGATTCGACGATGCCGCCGATGGTGGTTTGATCAAGTGCCGGAAGCCCGAGCATTTCCTCGGTGAGCACGCGGTAGGTGCGTTCGTCTTCGTAGATCTCTGGATGGACGACGCGACGATACGCCTCGACAACCTTTCGCCAACTCAGCGGCATCAGTTCGGATTTCAACTGGGCGATGCCCTTGTCGTTCAGCGTGCGAAGGCCGGTGTCAGCGAGGGTTTCCGCGACTTCGAGCTGCGCGAGTCCACGGTCAACCTCTAACGCCTCGCTGTCAGTGCGGCCAGCACGCCACTCGGGTCCAAGTTCGACGAGGGTCTCGGCGTCCTCACGCTCGATTCCAATCAGTACATCGTGACGTCGCCGAAGTTCGTCGAGGAGGTTGCGTGCGTAGCGCTCGAAGAACGGCTCAAGCACTCCGAGTTCCTGCGGCGTGAGATCGACCTTCGGAACGAGTTCGAGAAGGTTGACGCCCGCCGCGGGCAGTCGCGCGGGGTGGCTAAAGATTTCTTGCGCGCGTTGAATGCGCAGCGTGCGCCACGTCGGTCTCGTCTCGGTCGGGCAAATGCGGTCGATTGACTCGTCGAGCAGCTTCTCGGCAGCGAGCACGCGTTCCAACATGCGGTCGCGGGCGCGGAGAGCCGTCAGGAGCTCTGGCGTGTGGACGGGCTGATAGTCCGAGGTCGCCGTGTCGTAACGAAACGCTGCGGGAAGCAGCACCTCAAGCTGGCGCGCCTCAAGACGCCTGGCCTCGGTCTGGTTCGTTTCGTATTGAGCGCGGACCGTGGCAAATCGCTCCCGAGCAGCCGTGTCGAGCCGTAAAAGTTCGGGGATCCGTTCGAGTTGGGCCGCCTCGATAGGCGGCATCATCAACCGCCTCCGGAGTTCAAGCTCCTTCGCGGCGCGGTCGGTTTCGGCATCCTTGACGAGGCTCGCAGCAGGAACGGGAGGCACGCTGGACTGGGCTGGTGCTCCGGCTGCGGCCGGCGGGGGCGACGGCGGCATTGGGGCCGCGGCACCGTCCTGCTTGGCGAGCTCATCGCTCGGCACCCTCTGGGTCATTGCGCCGGTAGCGCGACCCGCCGCGAAGCCCGCGGCGAGCGTGACGGCACCTACGATCAGTGTGAATACGGCGACAACCCGTCCAATGGGAACGGGCCTGCGACTGGGAACGAGCGCAGGGCTCTCTTGGCGGGGGATGCTCACCAACGGTCGATCGTGTTCCATGGAGCGAATATCTCCATCGGCTGAATGCGGATGCCCTACGAGATCGGCACCACGATAACGCAGGAATTCCCGGCGTATGGCGACCTTCCGTCAGATCGGCACGACTTGATCGGATTCATTCGGTAGCGTGCCTCTTTCTCGCCCGTTTCCCCAAATCACCATGCCGTGGCTACTCAAGACCGAACCGGACTGTTACTCGATCGATGACCTCGCCCGTGATAAGCGAACGCGCTGGAACGGAGTTCGCAACTATCAGGCGCGGAACTTCATGCGCGACGGCATGAAGGTCGGCGATCCAGTGTTGATTTATCACTCGAGCGCTGATCCGCCGGGGGTGGTCGGCGTGGCTTCGGTGAGCGCCGCTGCTGAAGCCGATGTCACCGCACTCGATCCGAACGACGACCACTTCGATCCAAAGGCGACCAAGGCAAACCCGATCTGGATGTCTGTCGAAGTGCAATTCGTTGAGCGCCTGCCCGCGCTCATTGAAATCGGACTACTGCGCGCGACAAAAGGGATCGAGGCGATGGCGCTGTTACAGCGCGGCCAGCGGCTCTCGGTACAGCCAGTCACTGAACGAGAATTTGAAATCGTCATGCGACTTGCGCGGGGCACGAAGCCGCCAAAGCCGCGGGTCGGGAGAGCCAAATGACAACGCGGCTCGCCGTGTTCGATGTCGATGGCACCTTGACGCGCACATCGCAGGTCGACGACGCGTGCTTCATGGAAGCGATCCGACTTGAATGGGGGATCAACGGAGTTTCAATGGATTGGGGCGCGTACGAGCACTCGACCGACAACGCAATCGCGACCGAAATCAGCCGCGTGCACCGCGGCCGCGATGCCACCGAGGGCGAGCTCTCGACCCTTCGCGACAGATTCGCCGGTCTTGTTCGTGAGCAGGCGGCGACGGCCCCTGCGCTGTTCGAGCGCGTTGGCGGCGTGCGCGAGATGCTCGCGGCGCTGCCCGGTCACGGCTGGCATCGCGCGATCGCGACTGGCGGCTGGACGCCGTCGGCAAAACTCAAGCTCGCGCAAGCAGCGGTTCCGTTCCATGGAATTCCCGCAGCGTTTGCGTGCGACGCGCGACCGCGCGAGGAAATCATCCGAATCGCGACCGAGCGCGCGGAGCGCGACGCAGCGAAGCGATTCGAGCGAGTCGTCTACGTCGGGGACGGCGTCTGGGACGTTCGCGCAGCGCGGCGGCTCGGTATCGGCTTCGTAGGCATTGCCGCTGGCGAGCGGGCGGAGCGGCTGCGCGAATCGGGAGCGGCGACGGTTCTGCCCGACTTCGGCGACCTCGCGGCGTTCATCGCCGCTCTTGACGGAGCCGTGATTCCCGCGACGCTTGCATGAAACCGGCGTTGAGTCGATCCTACGAACGTCATCCGCGCCTGCGCCGGCACTGCGGGTGGGGACGCTCGAATCCGGCACTGGAGAGGTTGCATGTTCGGACTCCTCGGTATCGGTTGCCTCGGAATCGTCGCCATTGCGGTCATCGTCGCGGTCGTGGTGATCGGGATCTACAACGGACTTCAGCGGAAGCGAGTCGCGGCGCAGACCGCTTGGTCTGACATCGACGTGCAGCTCAAGCGACGGCACGACCTAGTGCCGAATCTCGTCAACACGGTGAAGGGTTATGCCACCCACGAGAAGGGTGTCTTCGAGACGGTCGCCGCCGCGCGATCCGCTGCGATGGGTGCTAAGACCATTGATCAGCAAATCGCTGCGGAAGGGCAACTCAGTTCAGCAATCGGTCGCCTCTTCGCGGTTGCGGAAGCCTATCCCGACCTGAAGGCGAATCAGAACTTCTTGCAGCTTCAAGAAGAACTCACGAGCACCGAGAACAAGATCGGTTTCTCGCGCACCAACTACAACCGCAGCGTTGCGCAGTTCAACGAGTCGGCGCTGGTGTTCCCAGCGAACATCATCGCAGGCATGTTCGGATTTGCTCAGATGAAGCTGTACGAACTCGACAGCGTTGAAGAGCGCAAGGTGCCGACAGTGCAGTTCTGACCGAAAGCAACAGATCCTTCATGTCTAACTCATACGGAGCTCCGCCACCTCCACCTCAGCCGGTGGCAGTGCCAGCGTCGACGGGTGCAGTGCATCTCGAGCGACCGGAGCTCCATGCGCTGCCGACGAATGTCACGTACCGGAACTTGATCGCTGAGAATCGTCGCAAGAGCGCGTTTCTCGTCATGCTGCTCATCGGGCTAGCCGTCCTCACGGGAGCGGCGGCGGGCGTGCTGTTAGGTGCTTCCGGGAATAGCCGCGCCGCCGTTCCAGCGGCGCTCGGCGGCGCGCTGATCTTCGGCGTCGTCGCATCGATTGCGGCGGGATGGTCGTGGTTCAGCGGTCCGGGCGCGATTCTCTCGATGGCAGGCGCGACGCCAATCGAGAAGAAGGATGACCCACAACTATTCAACGTCGTCGAAGAACTCGCGATCGCCGGCGGCTTGCCGTTGCCGAAGGTGTACCTCATTGACGATCCCTCGCTGAATGCCTTCGCGACCGGTCGCGATCCAGCCACCGCGGCGGTCGCGATCACAACGGGGCTGCGAGCGTCGCTCACTCGCGACGAACTCGCCGGCGTGATGGCACATGAGTTAGCTCATGTTCGTCACAACGACATCCGCCTCATGATGCTCTTGGCCACGATGGCGGGGCTCATTGTCTTCGTCGGTGACTTCACCAGAAACATGCGGATCTTTGGCGGGATGGGCGGGGGACGGCGCAGTAGCAGCAACAGCCGTGAGGGGGCGAACCCGCTCGTCATCGTGCTCATCGTGATCAGCGTCATCATCCTGATCGTCGCGCCGATCGTCGCGACGTTGATTCGGCTCGCAATTAGTCGGCAGCGCGAGTACCTCGCCGATGCTGGCGCCGTCGAACTGACGCGCTATCCCGAAGGTCTCATCGGCGCGCTCACGAAGCTCGGTGCCTGTCGTACCCCACTGCGACGGCAGAACGAGGCGATCGCGCCGCTCTTCATGGTGAACCCTGCCAAAAGCGCGGTCGTGCGCGGCCGCCAAGATTCGTCGAGCATGTTTCTCACCCATCCGCCGCTCGCTGAGCGCATCGCGCGACTCCAGGCGCTTCTCTGAACGGAGCCGTACCTGTGGGTGGATTCTTCGTGTGTCCTCTCATCGCGGTCGGCATCGCGGTGATCATTGTGATCGTGATCGCCGCGCAGAAGGCGGCGAAGCGTCGCCAAGAAGAATTGCTGGCGTTGGCCCGCGATCTGGGCTTGGAGTTCAGTCCCGAGACGGTGCGCGGATGGGACAAGCGCTGGCCACAGTTTGAGTGCTTTGCCCGAGGGCATAGTCGCCGCGCCTTCAATCTCTGTAGCGGACCGATGCGCGACGATCCGAACGCAACTCAGTGCACGCTGGGTGACTACGAATTCAAAGAGACGCACTCAAGCGGCAAATCCACCCAGACTGTCACGTATCGATTCGGATTCCTCATCGTCGAAACGCGTTGGCGCGGAATCCCCGACGTGCTTGTGCGGCGCGAAACGATGCTCGATAAGTTTGCGGGCGTTCTCGGATTCGATGACATCGACTTCGAGAGCGCAGAGTTCAGCCGCAAATTCATGGTGAAGAGTCGCGACAAGCGATTCGCGTACGACCTTATCGATGCGCAGATGATGGAGTTTCTGCTGGCCGACGGCACGGACTTTGGGTCTACACCGTGTATCGACATCGGAGACAGCGCGGTGTGTCTCTGGTTCAGCCAGACCAAGAAACTCGAGCCAGCGCAATTCCGCTCGCTGTTTGGGTGGGCACACGAGTTCCTGCGACGATGGCCACGAGTAGTGACGGCGCGGCTTGATGACACAGAGAAGCAACGGGTCGTGGACAAGCAGGGGGACAAGCAGGGGGACATGAACACATGAACGGAATGGCGTTTGTCATACTCACTCTCGGAGCGCTGATTCTCTTGCCGCTGATCTGGGCCATCGCAACGTACAACCGGCTCGTCTCAACGCGGCAACAGATGAAGGAGTCGTGGTCGGGCGTCGACATCGAGTTGAAGCGTCGCCACGATCTGATCCCGAATCTTGTGAGCACGGTGAAGGGATACGCCGCGCACGAGAGCGATATCTTCGAGAAAGTCGCGTCGCTCCGAGCGCAGGCGATGTCGATCACTGACCACGGCGGTGCCCGAGCGCAGGCTGAGGGGGAACTCGCGAAGACGCTCGGTCGCCTCGTCGGTGTCGCCGAGCGTTATCCAAGGCTGAAAGCGGACGCGAACTTTCTTGAGCTGCAAAAAGAACTCGCGCTGACCGAGGACCGCATCGCAGCGGGACGTCGGTTCTACAACGCGAACGTGCGCGAGTTGAACACGCTCTCGACGACGTTTCCGAGCAACGTGCTCGCGGGGATGTTTGGCTTCACGATTGAAGAGTTCTTCGAGCTCGAACATGTGACGGAGCGCGCGGTGCCTGCGACGTTTTGACGTGTCGTGAACGAACTCGATGAAGCGTGGACCGCCGAAGCGGAGCAATCCTCGTCGTGATCGGGGCGCTTGACGACGGCGTGAGCTGCGATCTCCCACCCAGATGAGTCGCCGAGCGACGCGGGAATATCCCGCTTGTGCAACGAAACCAGCCCGCCGTCGCGCCGATCTCACTCAGGGGCATCGCCGCCGCAAGGATGAACGGCGATGTGAAGGCGACGGCGCGGGCGCAACAGGTGTGTCCGTTGTACGCCCGTGAATCAGGCCGAGGCGGATCCCCAGCCCGTCCAACAGAGAGTACGGAATCGCTCCATCCCGTTGCGGTGCTCGTTCACGATTTTTTCAGCAAAACTGAGCTCGGTGCGACGCGTGTCTGCTCGGCGAATCGGCTGAGACCACGTCCGCCGATGGCGAGGCTCGCGGCGCCTGGCGCACTGACTGAACGCGCGATCGAAAGGGCGTGTCCGCTGTCCCCCACTGCGGTGCTCCTCGGTGTGAAGCCGGGATGCTGAAGTAGCCCGCGTCAAAGTCAAGTTCGTGCGAATTTATCGATGGGCTCCGTCGATTCGCGCGCGCCTTCCGTACTCTCTGGCAGGGCCGGCTGCAGT
>Ga0209591_10000082_pt1 | contig 112689 bp, 81 predicted proteins | sample MAT01_FD_187207 | JGI IMG/M metagenome (GOLD analysis project Ga0209591, IMG submission 187207) | Freshwater microbial communities from Lake Fryxell liftoff mats and glacier meltwater in Antarctica - MAT-01 (SPAdes) (version 2) | ecosystem: Environmental > Aquatic > Freshwater > Ice > Liftoff...
TCCCTACCGCCCTTTCAGCGCGCCCTTTCAGCGCGCCCTTTCAGCGCGCCCTTTCAGCGCGCCCTATCAGCGCGCCGACCGCATCCGCGCCTGCTCCCGATACCAGGCCGCCAACGCGGGACGACCGAGCTTCTCGAAGACGTCCCCCACGCTCCCGAGTCCGCGCTCCGGTCGCCGCGCCCAGCGTCCTCCGCCGACCAAGCGTTCGGTGCCGCGCTCGCGCGGATCGAGCGCGGCCACGGCGAGCGCGTCCGCACGGAGTGCTTCCGCGGTCACCGGCCCACAGCGCACGAGCGCGATCGAACCGCCGCGGTCGATCAAGAGGACGAGCGGCAGCGGGATCCGCTCGAAAGGACCGAGGATCTCGAGGAGCAGCACTTCGAGCGCTTGGGCTTCGCGCGTGTCGAGGTGACCCGATTTCCCTTTCTGACCACGCGCCTCGAGCAGCGCGCGTCCTTCGGCTTCCTTGCCGGTCTCCTTGAAGGCCAGCGCCCACGTGACGACACCCGCGGCCTCGAACTCCGGGCTCTGTGCGGCCAGTACGGCCCACAGATCTTGGGTCTCGACTTCCGCCGCGCGTCCGATCGTGACGAGCAAGGCGCGGCCCCCGAACGTGCTCACGGGTCGCGCCGGACCGCCGAAATCGTGCAGTTCGAAGATTCCCACCGGCAATCGATCGTCGAGCACGATCCGTCCGACGCCGGCCGACTTCTCCGGGATCCATGGGCTCGGCACCGCTGTGGGCCGGCCGCGCGGGATCACGCGCTTCTCCGCGCGACCAGAACCTTCGACGAGGCGCCATAGCGAACCGAACTCGACGCCGGAGAAAGTCTCCAGCGCGCCGCCGGGCCAACGCACACGAACGCTCTCGAGGTTCGAGCCGCTCGGCGCGCGCAAGACGACACGCTTCGAGGAACTCGACAAGTATCCATCGCCGACGCGCACGGAACCGCGGAGTGTGCGACCTCCGGTTTCGACGAACACGGTTGCGCCGACGCCTTGGCGGTTGGTGCGCGTTCCGGCGAGTTCGAACGCGACGCTCCGCTTGGGGTCCGCGTCCGCGGACAACAGGAGTCGCAGTCGCGGGCCGGTGCGAGCGGCGAGCCAACAGTCCTCCGCGAGGTCGCCATCCCAGTCGCAGCGCGCCACCGTGCGACCGTCGCCCTCGAAGTCGACGCCCAAGGCACGCGATGCGTCGACGAAGTCACCTCCGCCGAGGTTCACGTAGGCGTCGTCTCGTTCGCGACCGTTCCACGAATGCCCCTCGACGACCGTGAGGTGTCGCAGGAATTGCCACGCGTGCAAGTAGGCCTCGTCGGCGGGCGGCGCCGCTGGCGAGGAGGCGATGAGCGCGCGCCAGAAGAAACTCTCGACGTCGTCGGGACGCGAGCCCGTGATGAAGCCGTTCGGGACGAACGCGTCGGGGAGCCCGTCACCGTTCCAATCCGTGAACGTAGCGCCCCAAGCCCAACCCCCGCGCCGCGCGCCGCTCGTTTCCTGCGCATCGGTGAACCGCAGTCCCGTGGATCCGCGGAGCAGTGTGTTGCCGCGCGCATGCCGGACGTACGCCGGGCGATCCGCGGGCCGAGCGGCGAGGAAGTGCTCGGATCGCGCGATACGTGACCCCACAGCGCTCTCCATGTTCGTGACATAGATGTCGAGGTCGCCGTCCAGGTCGACGTCGGCGATTGCCGCACCCATGCTGGCCGCGATGTCCTCGGCACCCGCGGCTCGGGCGACGTCCACGAAGCGACCTCCGCGGTTTTCGTAGAGGTTGTTGCGGCCGAAATCGTTCGTGACGTAGAGATCCACGTCACCGTCGTCGTCGAGGTCCTCGAACACGCTGGCGAGCGAGAAGCGGTCGTTGCCCTGATCCAGCCCGACCTCGGCCGCGCACTCGCGGAATCGACGAGCGCCCTCGTTCTGCCAGTAGAGGTTCGCGGCCCCGTTGTGCGCGTCGTGATACGGCACGGGAGCACCGCCGATGACGCCGCCTTCGGCGTAGCGCGCGGCGTAGAGGTCGAGATCGCCGTCCTGATCGGGATCACCCGCCGCGATGGAATAGATCTCCGGAGCGTCGCGGGCCGCGAGCGTCTGACCCTCGGGAAAATGCCCGCTCCCGTCGTTCCAAGAGAGGAGCAGCACGTTGCCCGTCGCGACGGCGAGGTCCTCGTCGCCGTCTCCATCGAGATCCGCCAGGATCGCGCCCGAGGACCCATCGAGGAACGCGACGCCCGCTTCGGCGGCGACGTCGCGCGCCGTTCCGTCGGCCGCGTGGACGAGGAGTCGGTTCGGCATCCCCGAGGATTGGCAGACGTACAGATCCTCGAGCCCGTCGGCGTCGACGTCTCCGACCGCGAGCCCCTGCATGCCGAGGAACGGGTCGAGCCCCAAGCGATCGCGACGACCGTGACGCGTGTCCGTGCCCAGCAGGATGTCGTCACGGAACCAAGGTTCGCGCCCGAGCGCTCCTTCGGTCGCGTCGAGAACGAGCGGCGCGCCGATCGACACGAGTGAAGCGCTGCGCGGTTCGAGTCGAGCGAGCCGTAGGTTCCCGTCGATCCGGATCCACGTGCTCGTCAGTTCGAGTGTCGCCTGCACACGCGACGCGCCGACGCACGACGCGCGCAGGGCGAGGTCGGCCTCGAAGCCGCCGCTCGCGTCCGGCTCGAGCGTCTCGAACACGACCTCGCAGCGCGGAGTTCCACCGACGTCGAGCGCGGCGCCGAGGCCCGCGAGTGCGCCCTCCACGTCGGCCGCCGCACCGAATTCACGCGCCGTATCGACGTGCACCGATCCGCGCAAGCGTTCCGTGCGAACCTTCGGGAGCAGCTCCTGCGAGATCACGCCGCCGGGCGCGAGCAACGCGCGCAGCGGTGCGAGATCCGGCGGACTCCCTAGTGCGGCCGAGAGAGCGGCGCCGAGATCGACCGAGAGCCGCGGAACGATCGCTTCGCCGGGCCAACTGTCGCGGCGCGGCTCGAGTCGCGCGCGCAGAGCTTCGCCCCAGGGCGGCAACTTGCCGACGCGTCCGGGAAAGTAGGAGCGCGGCTCCCGGGCCAAACGGGAGTCGAACGCGAGCGGCACGGGCGACGGACGGATGCCGTCGCGGGTCCCGCTCGCCCCGGAATCCGGCGACGGCGGTTCCGAGCAGCCGCCGCAGAGAGTCAGTGCTCCGACGAGGACGTAGAGCGACGCGATCCGCGCGCACGACACGCTGTGAAGTGGCGCGGCCGACCCCGACGTCGAGCTTGGTCGAGGGATCCGCACGGCACTCACGGTAAGAGGGCCGTAATGCCCTCGCAAGGAGGCTCGGAACACCTCGCACCAAGACTCACCGAACTCCTGACGCGCGGCCGACACGTCGTCCTCCTCACAAGGAGGCTCGGAACACCCCGCACCAAGACTCCGGCGAGCAGACTCGGAATCGGGACCCTGGATCAGGGTCTCGACCGATGCCTGCGGTTCCACACTGCCCCGTGGGCCCCGCGCTCGACCGCTGGACAGACGTAACGGTCACGGCACGCCCGCCTGGACCGCCGCTCAGAACGAACGTTCGGGCCCGTAGAAACGCCAGAGCAGGCAGTTCAGCGCGCGCTGGATCTTCGGATCGACGATTCCCGGCACGGCCCGCTTCAGCATCGGCGCCGCGCGTTCGGCGCGCACGGAGCGCGCGATCAAGTCCGCAGCCAGCAAACGCTCGAGGTCCGAGGCCCGCGATGATGAGAGGACCGACTCGAGGAACGCCGCAGCGGCCGCGGATTTCTCCTGAACTCCGGCCGAGACGATGTCGAGGCGACGTCCGGCGTCCGTCTCCGTCTCCCACTGCTCGCGAATCCAGGCCCGCCCCTCGACGCCCGTGTTCCCGGCCTGGACGAGGTACCAGCGATGCGCGGGGATGTCCTGGATCGTGCCCGTTTCCGTCCGCGCGAGACCGACGAGGATCTCGGCCGCCCGCGCGAGCGGGACTTGCCCGATCGCGCGTTCGATCGCGCGTCCGGTGGACCGCGCTCCGCCGGCTTGCAGTTCTTCGAGACGCGCCAGCACGCGTCGCGCGAGATCGGCGCTCGCGAGGAGAGCGGGACGCAGGGCCCGCGTGGCGTTGCCGACGTCGTCGTTCGTGCCGGCGAGCATCTCGAGCGCGAGGTCGATCGCGGACGTATCGCCGCGAGCGCAGAGTGCAGCGAGCGCCGTGAGTCGCACGGTTTCGTCGGTGTCCGCGAGCGCGGCGCTCAGCTCGGCACGTCGATCCGAAGAGTCCGGCTCCGCGGCAATCGATTGGAGCGCCAGGATCCGCAGCGTCGGTTCGGGATCGTTCGACGCGCTCGCGCGCACTTCGGCGACCAACTTCGATCCGATGGCGGCCTGCAGTGCGAGCTGACGTTGGAGAGCGACTTCGTCGACGAGCGCGGCGCGCAGAGCACGGCGCGCATCCTCGTCGCCGGCCGCCGCCGATGCCGCGAGGATCCAGGTCTTCGCCACGGGCGACACGCGCACGTCTTCGAGGAGCTCGGCGCGCATGGCGGGCTCCATGTGTCGCGCCGCGAGCGGTGCCGCGAGGTCCATGAGACGCGCCAAGCCAACGTCTTCCCTCCATGTCGCGAACTCACGTCCCACGCGTGCCGGATCGCAAGCCACGAGTGTGCGCACGCCTTGCTGCACCATCTCTTCACCGCCGCGCGCCGTGTTCAACGCGACGCGGTCGTAGTCCTCCGGCGTGCCCGCGGCCTCGAGCGCGCGCATCGCCGCCGAGCGCACCGACTCCGAAGGATGCTCCAAACCTTCCAGGCCCATCGCACGTGCTTCGGGTCCGCCCGCCTGCGCGGCGAGCTCGAGCAACACCAGGAGACGCGGCGCGTGTCCCGGTTCGGAGAAGTTGCGTTGGAGCGCGCGGCGCAACTCGGGGAGGACAGCGCGACCCGCTTCGATCAGGTCTGCGCGAGCACGCGACGCGACGTCGGATTCCGCGGTGCTGAGCTTCGCAACGAGAACCGGCAGCAAGTCCGTCGTGTCCGCGGTGAAGGGATCGGGACGCGCGCACGGTCCGAGCAGATGCGTCAAGCGCTCGTCCTGCGTAGTGTCCGCGCCCGGCGCGCTGCCCACGCTGGGTGCGCGATCGCACGACGTCGCGAGGAGGAGCGCACACGCGGCCAGGGCACGGACGAGGCGGTGGAAGTTCATGCGGGGCGGCGCAGCGGATTTTTTGAGCGTGCTCTCAGAGCGTGTGAAGGAATCACACGCTCTCGCGCCGCGGAAGCGGCGCCCACAGCATCTGAGAGCCCGTAAACTCGATTCTTTCACGGGCTCACCGAGCCTGTGAAGTATTCACGGGCGACGCGCCGCGGAAGCGGCGCCCACAGCATCTGAGAGCCCGTAAACTCGATTCTTTCACGGGCTCTCCGAGCCTGTGAAGTATTCACGGGCGACGCGCCGCGGAAGCGGCGCCCACAGCATCTGAGAGCGTGTAGGCTCGATTTCTTCACACGCTCTCAGACGCCGAGATCGTCGCCCAGCACGCCCTGTGCCGACTGGAGCTTCACCAAGGAGCGAGCGAATCCCACTCGCGCGCGGCGCTCGTTCGACATCGCGGTCGCGAGGTCCGTCTGGAACTGCAGCAACTGGAAGTTCGTCGATTGGTCGACGGCGTAGCGCGCTTGTTCGGCGGCCAACTGTCGTTTGGCCAATTCCAACGACTTGCGCGTCGCGCGCACGGATTCGACGGCGAAGAAGACGTCACGCACCGCCGCGCGGACGTCGGCGACCACAGTCGTCTCGAGCTGGTCGTACTCGAGTCGCGCGCGACGGATCTCGGCCCACGCGGCCTTCTCGGCGAATCGCGCCGTCGTGTTCCCGATCGGCACGCCGAAGACCAGCGACGCGCGATAGGTCGGGAAGTCGTACGCCAGCGAGGTTTCCAACGCATCGCTCTCGCTGGTGGAGAAACCCTGACTCTGCGCCGCCAGCTCGAGGTCGAGTTGCGGTTTCTTCTCGCTCGTCGAGCGCTTGTGCCGGAGTTCGGCTTCGTCGATCCGCGTGAGTTGCTCGCGCAGCTCGGGTCGGCGCGTGATCGCGGTCTCCATCGCGACGGGCCACGCGGGAACGCCAGCGGAACTCGCCTCGTCCGGCAACGGCGTGCCGGGCACGAGCGCCGTGTCCCACAACGCCGCATCCGTGCCCGGGAAGAGGAGCTTTCGCAGTCCGTCCGCGGCCGTGCGCACTTCGAAGTCGCGCAACAGTCGTTGCTCTTCGCGCGTCGCGACGTCCGCCTGCGCCTGGAGGACGTCGATCTCCGTGCCGAGTCCGGCGTCGAGTCGCCGCTGGTCTTGATCGACCTGGGCCTGAGTCAGCGCGAGGCTCTTCTCGGCCACGTCGAGTTGCTCGCGCGCCGCGACGAGATCCCAGTACGCGTTCGCGACGTCGAGCAGCACCTTCTGTCGCGAGCGGCGCACCCCCTGATCCGAGCGCAAGGCCTCGAGCTCCGCGAGCTCCTGCGTCGACGTGGCGTAGTCGGTCCAGCCGTTGCGCAAGAGCGGCTGCATGTAGCTCAGCGACACGACGTCCCGCGACGATTGAGGGAGAGCGGTGAACCCGGCATCCGTCTCGCTCCGCGTCGTCTGGTAGCCGAACTGGAACGTGCCGCCGACCGAGGTCGGCTTCGTCAAATCGACTCCGTAGTCGAGATTCGTCTCGCTGCCGCCGCCGAAGATGTTCTGCGGTTGGAACTCGGAGTCGCTGTAGCCGAGTTGTGCGCCGAGCACCCAGTCGAAGGCACCCCAGGATCCGCGCGCGCGGTAGACGGCGATCTGCGCGTCCGTCGCCGCGACCTGCAAGTCGAGGTTGCGCTTGAGCGCCAACTCGTAGGCACCCTCGAGCGTGATCGCGAGTGCGCGGTCGGGTCCCAAGAGCCGAGCGGGGTCCTGAGTGCTCAGGCTGACACCCGGAACGGGGGTCGGGGTCACTCCGACGCCTTGCGGTAGAGGGGCGAGAGCGACGAAGAGACCGACTGCGCGCAGCATGAGGGCGGGGAGGATAGGGAATGCGCCGATCCCCGGCCACGCGCTGCGCGTACGGAACGCGCTAGGAATCGACGTCGAGACCGGGGATCGGTGGGAGTTCGCGCACGATACGCTCGATCTGCCGCGCTCTTTCGCCGCCGCCGAGAACGAAGGCACGGATGCGCCGCACGTCGGGCCCGACGTGTTCGAGTCGGAGCTCCAGCCGCTCGGCCGGTAGCACGGAGGCCACGCGCGCGGCCCACTCGACCGCCGCGACTCCCCCGCCGTCGAGCCACTCGAAGCCTCCGTCGGCGAGGAACGCGCGCTCGCGCCCCTCCATCCAGGCATCGAAGTGGTGCAGCGGGATGCGGCCCGAGTGCGTCGCCATCAGTGCGTAGGTCGGGCTCGAGACGGGCTCCGTGACGTCGAGCCCGCGCGCCAGCCCACGTACGAAGCACGTCTTGCCCGCGCCGAGGTCGCCGTCGAGCGCGACGACGAGCCCGGGGAATGCGGCGCGGCCGAGCGCCTCTCCCAAGGCTTCGGTGGCTTCCGGATCCCGCGAAGTCCACGCGCGCTCAGCCACCGTGTTTCCAACCTCCGTTGTCGGGCGTCCACGCCGCGAGTTCGCCGTCCTGTCGGCGCAAGACGAGACCGTTTCCACGCAGGACACGCCCGATCGCCGTGGCGTCGGACCGCGGGACAGCCGACTTGGGCAGCGTCGCGACCAGCTCGTGATCCTCGCCGTCGTGGAGCGCGTGATCCCAAGGTTCGCGCTGGGTGCGACGCGCCAGACGCCGCGCGTCGCGATGGATCGGCACCAGGTCGAGGTCGAGCTCGATGCGCACCCCGGCCGCGCGCGCGAGTCGATGGAGATCCCACGCGAGGCCGTCCGAGACGTCCATCAGCGCGCGAGCGCCGAGAGCGTGGAGACGAATTCCCTGCTCGATGCGCGGTTCGATCCGCAAGTGTCGACCGAGAAGGCTGCCGCCGAGAGGTCCCGTGACGACGACGACGTCGCCGACACGCGCTCGATCGCGGCCGGGCGGCGTTCCTCGTCCTGTGTACGCACCGATCGCCGTCACCACGAGACTCGTCGGCGCCTCGCACGACGCGAGGTCTCCGCCGACGAGATCCGCGCCGTTTTCACGCGCCAGAGCGCGCACGCCGGCGACGCACTCGAGGATCCACGCTTCGGATCGCGAGCGTCGTGCGGAGAGCGCGAGCAGCACGGCGCGCGGACGCGCTGCGGTCGCCGCCAGATCCGACAGCGCACGCGCGCAAGCCTTGCGACCGACGTCGCGCGCTGGCGCGGTGTTCTCGAAGTGCACGCCTTCGATGCAAGAATCGACGCACACCACGGGTCGTCCCGCGATGCTCGCGAGCACCGCCGCGTCGTGCCCGCGGCTGCCGGCGAGCCCACGCGGCTTCGGCCCGGTGAGGAGTGCACGGTGAATCGAATCTTCGGACCAAGTCATCGCGGTGCAGAGCCTACGCGAGTTCGACGGTGGCCCCTCGCTCCGCCTTGCGTGGATAACCTCTCCGACCGACTCAGCGTGACGAGCGAACGAGATCGAGCCAGCGCGCTCGCGTCCCTTGGGTCTCCATCCATGCGCTCCTCACGGCGATCCCGCGGCATCCAGTGGCAGCGAGCGCGCCCGCGTTCTCCGCGCCGATTCCGCCCAAGGCAAAGATCGGGATCGAGGTCGAGCGAACGGCTTGGAGCAGGCCGTCCACGCCGACGGGCTCGACGAGTCCGAACTTGCTGGGCGTCGCGAACACCGGTCCGAACGTCAGGTAGTCGGCGCCGTCCCAGGCCTCCGGAACGTCGTGCGCGTGTGCGGAGAACCCGAGCGCGATCGATTCGGCACAGATCGCGCGTGCCTCGCGGATCGGGAGCGAACGAAATCCGAGGTGCACTGCGTCCGCGCCAGCGACGCTGGCGAGATGCACGCGATCGTGGATGCCGAGCCAGCCCGTTTCACCGAGCAGATCGCGCAGCTCGAGCGCGAGCTCCAACGTCGCACGGTCGGACAGTGCGGGCTCGCGCAGCAAGATCGAGTCGAGGCCCGCTCCCGCGGCCTCGCGGACCTTGCGCACGAGATCCGCGACGCCGTCCGCCGTGAGATCGCCCGGCGTGAGGGCCAGGACCCGGCCCGGCAACCGGGGCTGACTCACGCCGCCGGCTCGTCGATCTCGACGAGGTAGCCGAGCTCGCGCAGCAGAGACTGCGTCCGACGCAGCGTCGAGACCGGACGCAAGCGCGTGCGTCGTTCGTCGAGGTTCTCGCGCACCAGCGGCCGCACGCCCGGATCGCCGCGGAAGCGCGTCACGAGATCCGCGTCGTCGGCCGAAACCACGTAGTCTGGTCCGAGGTGCATGCACCCCGCCTGTGCAGCCCAGTCGCGCACGGAGAAGAGCACGTTCTGCGGCACGGGCGTGCGCGAGTGCCGCTCCAGAGTCGCGAGCACACGCTTCAAGTACATCCCCTCGTGCAGCGCACGTTGCACCGAACGTTCGCTGATCCGGAAGCTCATGACGCCGCCTTGCTTGTCGCGCGTGCAGAAGCGATCGAGGTCGTGGATCAGCTCGCCATCGTCGCCCGTCGGGAACAAGACGACCTCGAAGTCCGGCGTGACGATCAAGCTGCCGACAGCGGCAGCGGTTTCGGGCGCTCCGTCGACGACGCCGAGGAGTCGCGCGCCGATCCGCGTGAGGCGCATCGCGACGGGGCGACCGGACTTGTCGTATCCGAGATCCACGAGACCCAGCAGGTAGAGACGCTGCTTCACCCACGTGACGAGATGCCACGCGAGCCGCTGGATGTCGTCCATCGGCGTGTAGCCGCCGGCTTGGAAGCGCGTGGCGAAGTACTCGTCGACGGCCAGGTCGTCGAGGCTGCACAAGTACGTGTTCCGTGACAGGAACGGCACGTACATGAGGTCGTACCAGACGCCGGGTTCGACGCGCTTCAAGAGCCGCATCAGGATCCGCCGCATCCGCACCTGATGGTGATGTTCGCCGGGCAGATCGCGCTCTTCGATCGCGTACTCGAGCAGCATGCGCAACTTCTGCTCGAGGTCGTGTGCTTCCCAATCGCGACCGGCGTTCGTGAGCGCGAATGTGCGCTCGCCCGTCGACTCGATGAGGCGCGCGCCCTTCGTGAATCCGTAGACGAAGGCCAAGACGTCGGCGCGCGACATCTCGCGTCCGGGGTTCGGCAGAAGCTCCTCTTGGATGCGCCGTTCCGTCGTCTTGAAGATCTCACCGCGCACGGTGAAGCGGACGTCGTGCTCGACCACGTAGGCGATGAAGCGCGAGAGGTTCGAGGCCAGGTCCACGCCCAGCGACGACTCGTCGAACGGACGGTCCGGGTCACCGGGCACGGCGACGCGACGCAACCACGCCAGCGCGACTTCGTTGAAGACGACCAAGGTCTCGTCGTTGTGCTGGATGCCGTAACGGCCGAGCTCCATGCGCTCGACGGTGCCGACGAGGGACTCCTCCAGCGCGTGACCCCAACGTCGCCCGTCCCAGGCGAGAGTCCAATCCATCCGGTCGAACAAGTTCTTGGGCAAGATCCCGCCGAACTCGACGATCGTCTTCTCGATGAGTTGTCGCAGTCCGTCCGGGAGCCGCTCCACGCGCCCGACGGCTGCCGATTCGTTGGCGTACAGCTTGTAGAGTTCGCGCACGCGCGACGGTGGCGTCTTCTGCGCTCTCGAGGGATCGTCGTAGAGCCGATCGATGTGTCCGCGCAGCGTGAACGCGTCGAAGATCCCACGACGTCGAGCGCGACGCTGACGCAAGATCGCGTCGCCGATATCCTGCGGGATCGTCCACGAGCGCGCGCCGAAACCCTCGACCGAGGTGAGCTTCGTCTCCACGACCAACGCGTGCCGGCCGAGGACCGCGAGGCTCGCCTGCAAGTCGTAGCTCGACATGTAGGCCAGATGACGTGCGTTCAGGAGCTCGGCTGCCGTGCACTGGTAGCGCGGCGACTCGAGGTGCAGATCGAGGATCGACAGCAATCGGCGCGGCAACAAGGCCAAGCGCGCTTCGACGACCGACGGTTGGTTCATCCAATCGATGACTTGTCGGCGAACCTCCGCCGCGTCCTCGGGAACGCGCACGGCGCGTTGTCCCGACCAGAAGCGATAGAGCTCGGCCAGATCGTGCTCGCGCACGCTCGTGACGGCATCCGCCGAGCGCGCACGGGAGCCGCGCGCGGCACCGTTCTTCTCGACGTGGCCATTGCCCAGAGGCGCGGGTAGCTGCGGATCTTCCTGTCGAGTCATCGCGCCAAGGTCTCGCGCGGCGCATCGAGGGCGCTCGCGTCCAGGATCTCGTAGGTGTAGCCCTGTTCCGTCAAGAACAGTTGTCGTCGCTGCGCGAATTCCTGGTCGCGCGAGCCGAGCGTCACGATCGAATAGAAGACCGCGCCCGAACCGTCGGACTTCGGACGCAGCACACGGCCGAGCCGCTGAGCTTCTTCCTGCCTGGACCCGAACGTCCCCGAGATCTGGATCGCGACGTTCGCGTCGGGCAGGTCGATCGCGAAGTTCCCGACCTTGGACACGACCAGCACGGGTACCGCGCCCGACTTGAACGCGGCGTAGAGCTTCTCGCGTTCGGCCGTCGGCGTCTTGCCCGTGATGAGCGGCGCTTGCACGTGTCGGGCGAGCGCTTCGAGCTGTTCGATGTACTGTCCGATGATCAACGCGTGCGATCCTGGGTGGAGCGCGAGGATGCGCTTCACCACGGCAGTTTTCGCCGGGTTTTCCGAGGCCACGCGGAACTTGCCGCGCGCGTCGGCGAAGGCGTACTGCGATTTCCAGTTCGCGTCGAGCGGCACACGGACTTCGACGCAACGCGCCTCGGCGATGAAACCCTTCTCCTCGAGCACCTTCCAGGGCACGTCGTAACGCTTCGGGCCGATGAGACAGAAGACTTCGTCCTCCTTGCCGTCCTCGCGCACCAGCGTCGCGGTGAGCCCGAGCCGACGACGTGCTTGAAGCTCGGCTGTGACGCGGAAGATGGGCGCGGGCAGCAAGTGGACTTCGTCGTAGACGACCAGGCCCCAATTCTCCTTCGAGAACAGCGCGAAGTGCTCGAACTCGCCGGCCTTCGTGCGGCGCCACGTGAGCATTTGGTACGTCGAGATCGTGATCGGCGCGATGTTCTTGCCGTCACCCGTGTACTCGGCGACGTCCGCCGGACCGAGTTCCGTTTTGTCGAGCAGCTCTTCGCGCCACTGTCGAACGGCGACCGTGTTCGTCGTGAGGATCAGCGTCTTCGTGCCGACCAAGTTCATGACGGCAAGCCCGACGACGGTCTTCCCCGCACCGCACGGCAGGACGATCACGCCGTTCCCGCCCAACACGGTTCCCCCGGCGTGGAAGGCCTTGGCGGCTTCGCGCTGGTATGGCCTCAGTCCGAAAGGTCTTCCGGAGCGCGTGACGTCGCGCAACGGCACGGCGAACGGGTCGCCTTCGAGATACCCGCCGCGATCGTCGACCGGGAAACCGATCTTGATCAGCGCCTGCTTGATCGCACCGCGTGAGAGCTCGCTCAAGAACGCCGAAGCTCCTTCGATCTGGAGCATGTCGCGGATCGAACGATGCCCGAGCACGTCCTTCAAGGCGTTCGCGTCGTCGGAAACGAGCTCGAATCGACCTTCACGCCGCTCGATGCGCAGCAATCCGTAGCGCGCGATCCAACCCTTGATCTCCTCGGTGACGTTGCGCGGAATCGGCACGCACGCGAGATCTTCTAGCGTTGCTTGGATCTCCGCCGCTGTGAGACCGAGTGCCGCAGCGTTCCAGATCGAGACCGGCGTGATGCGGTACGTGTGCAGGTAATCCGGGCTCTTCTCGAGTTCGGCGAACGCAGCCAAACGGTCCCGCGCCTCGGCGAAACGCGGGTGTTCCTGCGTCAGCGGACGCCCGAGCTCGTCTTTCGCCGCGCGGCCCGTCGCGTCGAGGACGGCGACGACGGTGTGCAACATGAGCGAGCGATCGCCCTGCACGATGAGCGGATTGTCGGCGCGGATCATCCGGCCACCTTCCGCGCACGAGGCGCGCGTTTGGTAGTTGCGCCCGGCCCCGGGCCTCCGGGCTGTCGGGCGAACTCGAGCCATTTCCCCGTGACCGACTGCGGATCCGCGGCAATTTCCTGCGGCGTTCCACGCGCCAACACGCGGCCGCCGCCTTCGCCACCGACCGGTCCCAGCTCGACGAGAGCGTCGCAGACCGACAACAACCCGGTGTGGTGTTCGACGACCACCAACGCGTTGCCGCGCGCCGCGAGTCGATCGAGGACGCGCACGAGATGGGCCACGTCGGAAGCCGCGAGTCCGGTCGTCGGCTCGTCGAGCACGACGACGCTGCGCACGCCGGTCTCGGCGCGGAAGAGCTCCGACGCGAGCTTCACGCGCTGGGCCTCGCCACCGGAAAGCGTCGTCGAGCTCTGCCCGAGCTGCATGTAGCCGAGTCCGACGTCGGCGAGCGTCCGCAGGATCTCGATGAGCCGCGGTTGGTGCTCGAAGAACTCGATGGCCTCGTCGGTCGTCATCGAGAGCACGTCGGCCATGTTGCGGCCGCGATATCGCACTTCGAGGACCTCGGGCGAGTAGCGCTTCCCGTCACAGGCCTCGCACGTGAGCCAGAGGTCGGCGAGGAACTGCATCTCGACCTTCGTCGATCCGCGACCTTCGCACGCCGGACAACGACCTTTCGGCGAATTGAACGAAAAACGCGCCGCTTCGAAGCCGCGTACGGCCGCTTCCGGCGTGCGCGCGAAGAGTTCGCGGAGCGGGTCCATGAGGCCGACGTACGTCGCCGGAACGCTGGCGGGCGTGCGGCCGATGGGGCTCGCGTCGACGACGACGACGCGCGTGCCCGGCGGAGTCGCGAGGCGTTTCCAACGACCGCGCGGCGCTTCGCCCTGCAGTGCGGGGACGAGCACGTCGAGGATCGCGGTGCTCTTCCCCGAACCCGACGGACCGCACACGCCCGTGAGCTCGCCGAACGCGAACTCGAGGTCCACGCTCTTCAAGTTGTGCAGTTTCGCGCCCGTCAACTTGACGGTTTCACGCGGCCGATCGGTGTCGGCCTTCGTTCGCGCGAGCACGATCTCGCCGCGCAAAGCAGCCGCGGTCAACGAAGTCGGATGGCGCAGGACGTCGTCCAACGTACCGTTCACGACGATCGTCCCGCCGTTGCGGCCGGATCCGGGTCCGACGTCGACGATCCAGTCGGCGCGGCGCATCAACGACGCATCGTGCTCGACGGCGATGACCGTGTTGCCGCGCTCGCGCAGTTCGATCAAAGCGTCGGTGAGCTGCGCGACGTCCGATGGATGGAGCCCGATCGTCGGCTCGTCGAGGACGTAACACACGCCCACCAGTTGTGATCCGAGACTCGCCGAGAGGCGCACGCGACGAGCTTCGCCGCCGGACAACGTCGACGTGTGTCGATCGAGCGTGAGGTAGCCGAGTCCGACCCTCTCGAGGAGATCGAGACGCGAACTGATCTCGTGGACCACGGGCGAGAGTTCGTCGGCGAGCGTGCGTTTCGAGCTCAATTCCGCAGCGAAACGCGCCGCGTCGGCCACGCTGTCCCGGAGCAACTCCGGCAAGCGCTTCGTGCCGATCGTGGCCGCGCGCGACTCGGGACGCAGTCGCTCACCCTCGCAGAGCGCGCACGTGCGCTTCTCCATCACGCCCTCGAGGATCGCCGCCCACTCCGGGTCCTCGGTCTTCTGGTGCCACGCGTCGACGTGTCCGCACAAGCCCGGCCAAGCGGCGGTGAACGTCTCTTCGATGTCCGCGTTCGCAGTCGAGCGTTCGATCTCGACCTTGTACGAAGGCTTCGATCCGGTCCCGTGCATGAGGAGCGCGCGCTCCCCATCCGTGTACTTGCGCCACGGGACGTCGAGCCGAACCTTGTGTTGGCGCGCGACCGTGCGCAGCAGGTTCTCGTAGTAGCCCTTGCCCTTGACGAGATAGCGCGCGAGCTTTTGATGGAGCGCCCCTTCCTCGAGGGTCGCGTCGGTATCGACGACGAGCAGGTCGCCGACGGCGCGCACGTTCTCGCCGAGACCGTCACAGGCCGGGCAGGCACCGGCGTGCGTGTTGAACGAGAAATGCCGCGGCTCCATGGGGCTCTCGAGTCGGAACCCGCACTCCGTGCAGGCTCCGTTCGTCGAGTACGTACGTCGTTCGCCGACGACGCCACCTTCGGCGCGGAACACGACGGCCACACGCCCGTCGCCGGCCGATTCCGATTGCTCGACGGCCTCGGCGATGCGGGCGCGAAGCTCGGTCGTGAACTTCAGTCGGTCGATGACGAGGTCGAGGCGCGTGCCTGGCGCGAGCTCCGGAGCCTTCGCGTCGATCCGCACTTCGAGCCCGTCGGCGAGTACACGCAGATAACCGGCAGCTTTCCAGGCCGGAGTGCGAGCCGCCAGCAGCTTTGCCACGTCGTCGTCGTTCCCGCTGGCGAGGATCGGCGCGACGAGCCAGCCCGTCCGTCCGTCGGCGTCGGCCACGATCCGCCGCGCGACTTTCGAAGCGTCCGCACGCTCGAGCTTCTCGCCGTGAGTCGGACAACGCGGAGTGCCGGCGCGCGCCCACAGGACGCGCAAGTGGTCGTGGATCTCCGTCGTCGTCGCGACCGTCGAACGCGGTTGTCCATGGCTGGAGCGCGCTTCCACGGCGACCGCGGGGCCCAGACCTTCGATGCGCTCGACGGGCGGGCGATCCTTCGTGCCCAAGAACTGCCGCGCGTACGTCGACAACGATTCGACGAAGCGTCGGCGACCCTCGGCATAGATCGTGTCCAGCGCGAGCGAGCTCTTGCCCGAACCGCTCGGTCCCGTGACGACGACGAACTTGTCGCGCGGAATGTCGAGCGTGACGTCCTTCAAGTTGTGCGTCCGCGCACCGACGACGCGCAAGATGTCCGTGCGCTCCGTCGTGACGCGTGCGACTTCGCGCTTTGGAGTCACGTGTTTGCCCGTGCGAAACGCGCGCAAAGCAACGCCGGTGTGCGATCCCGTGACCTTCTCGATCGCCTCGGGTGTGCCTTCGGCCAGCATGTGACCGCCGCCGGCACCACCTTCCGGGCCGAGGTCGAGCACGTGATCCGCCGCGAGCACGAGGTCGAGGTTGTGCTCGATGACGACGACGGTGTTGCCGCGATCGACCAAGGCCTGGAGGGCCTTCACGAGCCGTGCGACGTCGGACAGGTGCAAGCCGGTCGTGGGCTCGTCGAGGACGTAGAGCACGTGCCCGGCCGGCTTGCGCTGCAGTTCCGTCGCAAGTTTGAGACGCTGCGCTTCACCGCCCGAGAGCGTCGTCGACGGCTGACCGAGCGTGAGGTAACCGAGGCCCACGTCCACGAGGATCGCGAGCGGTCGCGCGATCTTCGGATGGTCGGCGAACAGCGCGTGCGCGTCTTCGACCGTCATCGCGAGGACGTCGGCGATCGAGGACTCGCGATAGTGAACGTCGAGCGTCGTCGGCTGGAATCGATGCCCGCCGCACTCCTCGCACGGCACGGTGACGGGAGCGAGGAACTGGAGTTCGACGTACTTCGCGCCAGCTCCTCCGCAGGCCTCACAGCGTCCGCCGGCCACGTTGAACGAGAAGCGCGACTTCGTGTAGCCGCGCAGTTTCGCTTCGGGCATCCCGGCGAAAAGGTCGCGGATCCAGTCGAAAACACCGGTGTACGTCGCCGGATTCGAACGCGGCGTCCGGCCGATCGGCGCAGCGTCGATCGTGACGAGGGCTTCGATGTGCTCGAGTCCCGTGACCTTGTCGTGCGCTTCCGGTGCCGGGCATTCGAGGCCGAGCTTGCGGCGCGCAGCGCGCTCCAGGATCCGGTTCACGAGCGTCGACTTGCCCGAACCGCTGACACCCGTGACGACGGTCAGCGTCCCGAGAGGGAAGCGCGCGTCGACGTCCTTCAAGTTGAAGGCGCGCGCGCCCTTCACCACGATCGCTTTGCCATTGCCCTTGCGACGCGTGGCTGGCGCTTCGAGCGCGATCTCGCCGCGCAGCAAGCGCGCCGTCGGCGTGTCGAGCTTCGCGACGTCGGCGGGCGTCCCTTGCCCGATGATGCGACCGCCGTGACGACCCGCGCCCGGGCCGACGTCGACGAGCCAATCCGCGGCGCGCAACGTGGCGTCGTCGTGCTCGACGACGATGACCGTGTTGCCCGCATCGCGCAGCGATCGCAACGCGCCCAACAAACGATTCTGGTCGCGCGCGTGCAGGCCGATCGACGGCTCGTCGAGGACGTAGAGAACGCCCTGGAGTCCGGCCCCGAGCTGCGCCGCGAGGCGGATGCGTTGAGCCTCGCCCCCCGAGAGCGTCTCCGCCGAACGATCGAGCGTCAGATACCCGAGCCCCACTTGGAGCAGGAAGTCGACGCGGCGCCGGATCTCCTTCAAGAGGTCGACGGCGATGCGCGCTTCACGGCTGGTGAGCTCGAGGCCGCCGAGCTTCGCCGGCAGATCCTCGATCGGCAGGCGGGTGACGACGCCGAATCCCATGTCGCCGAGGAGCACCGCGTTCGCGGACCGATTCAGACGACTGCCCGCGCACCCGGGACAGGATTCGCGAGCGAGGAACTTCTCCGCCGTCTTCTTGTGCGCGCCGGACTTGGCCGCCTTCGCGACTGCCGGGAGTACGCCGCCGAAACGCCGCATCCAGCGCACTTTGCCCGCGAATTTCTGGCCCGACCAAGTCGCCTCGGACTCGAAACGCTCCTCGCCCGAGCCGCGGAGGATCACGCGCTGCGCCGCGCGCGGGAGATCCTTCCAAGGCGTGTCGAGGTCGAAGCCCGATGCTTCCGCGACCTGCTCCAGGAAGGCGAAGTCCACGTGCGGGAAGAGCAGCGCTCCGCCCGACGCCCGCGTGACAGCCAACGCCCCGGCGCGGATCGAGAGCGACGCGTCGGCGATGACCGCGCGCTCGGACGGCGTCAGCAGCTCGCCGAGTCCTTCGCAATCGACGCACGCGCCGTGCGGCGAGTTGAACGAGAACAGTCGCGGCTCGAGAGGCGGCACATCGCCGCCGCAACCGGGACACGTGCGACTCGTCGAATACGCGTGGTCCGGCCCGTCACCGGCGACGATCACGTCGCCGCCGGAGAGATCGAGCGCCTGCTCGAGAGTTTCGCGCAGACGTTGGAGCTTGTCCGCGCTCGGCTGCAGTCGATCGACAACGGCCTCGATCGTGTGACGCTTGTAGCGTTCGAGCTCGGGCACGTCTTCGATGCGCGCGACGAGGCCATCGACGCGAGCACGCACGAAGCCCTTCTTGCGCAACCCGTCGAGCAGCTCCTTGTGCTGACCCTTGCGATCGCGCACGAGCGGCGCGAGCAGCATCACGTTCTTGCCTGCGCTGTCGCGCAGCACCTGTTGGACGATGTCCTCGGGCGTCTGCGTGCGGATGGGCAGCTTGCAGTTCGGGCAGTGCGGTCGACCGGCGCGCGCGTAGAGGACGCGCAGGTGATCCACGATCTCCGTCAGGGTCCCGACCGTCGAGCGCGGCCCGCGCTGGATCGATTTCTGGTCGACGGCGATCGCCGGCGAGAGACCCGTGATCGACTCGACGTCGGGCTTCTCCATGTCGCCCAAGAACTGGCGCGCGTACGACGAGAGCGTCTCGAGGAAACGCCGCTGTCCCTCGCGGAACAACGTGTCGAAGGCCAGCGACGACTTCCCCGACCCCGATACCCCGGTGATCGCGATGAGGCGGTTCCGCGGTAGATCCACGTCGACGCCGACCAGATTGTTCTGGCGCGCTTTGCGGATCCGGATCAGGCCATCGGTCATGCGGCGGGAAGGCTCGAATGGCCGCACGAGGTCGAGCCCGCGAGCCCCTCGGTCGAGGGCCTGGGCGGACATCGAATGCGATGCGGCGAGCTAAGCAGGATAGCCTGCGCGCGGGATCGCCGGAAGGCGCGGCACGAGGTGCGGGAGCAGCCGCCGGACCTCGCGGTCGCGTGGAATCGCCGTCACGGAGGCGCGCGCGGTCGGAGTTCGCGCAGCGGTCCGGCCGGTGCCTCGGTCGTGCGCACGAGCCCAGCGCGCCGCCATCCACTCGACAAGAGCCAGGATCCCGCGGGGGGGCAGCGCGCTGTCGCCGCGCGCCTCCCGGTCCCTCCACCCCGTGAACCAGCGGCCAGAGGACCAGGCGTCGATGCCAAACAGTCGTGCGCCGTGTTTCCGCGCGTTCTGGAGAACGTAGACGAGGGCCGCCCGGACCTCGCGCGGCGTGCGCAGGATTCGGGCGTGGTACCGATCGATGAGGACTTTCCCACGCCGCGACCACGCGCGGTTCAGCCGCTTCGCGACGCGCACGAGCAGGCCTTGCATCCCGCGGGCCAGCGAACGTGCGTCCTGTGCCTCGACGATGAGGTGCAAGTGGTTGCTCTGGATCGAGTACTCGATGAGTCGGAAGCCGAACCGCTCCGCGCCCGAAGCGAGTGCGCGCTGCAGGATGGCTGCGTTCGCTTCGTTGCGCAGGTTCGGGCAGCCGGGGACGAGCTTCGTCGTGACGAGGGTCGGATCGTGGCGCGTGAGCTTGGATCGAGTTGCGTGCGACACGAGGGCGCGCTCGCCCATCGGCTTGCGCCCGGCGCCTGTGCGGCGGCCCCCATGCCGACGAATCGTGGTCTGTGCACGCTGCTCCGCTGCCGTGCGCCGACTGATGCTGCCCGTCGATCGAGCCATGAGGTGTCCCTCGATCTCGACGACGCTCGGAAAGCTCGGCGGTCGCCGGTGATTCCAGATTTCCACACGAGAATTCGAGCGAAGCGCCGCGAACTCCGGATCTGTGCCGAATCGAAAGGACCGGTGCCCGATCTCGCGGCGAAGGAGCGACGATCTGAGGTGGCCGTACGGATCTCCTTCCTCGGTAAAGCGCATCAGCGCGAGGCGCGCCTCGTCCCGACGCCCCAAAGTCGGCGAGGGGACAGACTCCTGAACTCGCATACGTCGGCATGACGCGCTGCTCGAGCGCTGCTTCGCGTCTGGCTTGGTTGCCAGGGCTGTGCGACGTGCGCACCCGCGCTTTCGATCGAAAACCCTCAAGCGCGACCTCGTCCGTGTCGCAGCCTTTCAAGCCGAGCTTGATGATGCGCGTGAAGCTTTGAGTCGGAATGGCGCACAGGGCTCAGGGAGGAACGCGCCGCCGTATCCCAGGGACTCGAAAGCCGATCGTCTCTCGGATGTTGATCGTCACCGGCGCATGAAAGCCTCGACTCGGGCTCGGCCGCCCGACTCTCGAGGTGGCTGCGTGATCAGCGCGTGGTTGTCACTTTCCCGACACCATCGCAAGCTTCGCAGTTGCGATTCCCAGCCACGGAAGAAATGGCGCCGCGGCCCGCACAGTGCTGACATTTGATGTGCCTCACGGCCCGCTCGTACTCGGCCTGCACCTCATCTAGCTTTTGTTTCGCTGCTCGATACCGACTCTGCTGCATCTGGACCTGTTCCAGCAGGTCGCCTCTCCCTTGGGCTTCAGAACGAGATCTGAGTTCGTCCAGCCGAGTTTGCGCCTTGCCCCCGAGATCATTGTCCAGGCCACTCAGAAAGGGAGCCAGTACGGTGAGCGCCCCGGTGAGCTTGTCCTCCGGAATCCCGTCCTTGAACAGAAGCATGGGAGCTGCATCCAGAACCGCACGATTCGCCTCGGTCAGACGCTCCCCGAGCAATTCGGACTCGCGGCGCGCTTCCTGTTCCCGAGTCAACGCGTGGAGCAATTTAGCTGCACCGCGTTCGGCCAGGGCGCGACGCCCATCGGCCAAGGCTAGAAGAAGGCCGGTCTGGACTCGGTTCGCGTTGACCACGACGAGGAGGCCGAGCAGAGCCGCCACGGCAATCAGAAGCGACGCCGTCAGTGCACGGTTTCGCTTCACCCACTTTCTGGCTTCAGCCCACGTGCCGGTCTCGTAGGCACGCACAACCCGACGCTCCAAGTAGGCCCGAAGATCGTCACTCAACGCGACCGTACCTGCATATCGCTTCGCGGAGTCGCGCTGCATCGCCCTCTCGCACATCGCCTCCAACTCAACAGGAACTCCGACCCGCAACGCTCGAATCGCCTTGGGTGGTCCGTCAAGAAGCCGCGCGAGAACGGTCCGCCCGGAGATGTGCTCCCCCGGGTTCACGAACGGCACCTGCCGCGCCAGCAAGTGATAGAGCATCGCACCGATCGCGTACACGTCCGCGCGCGCGTCCAGAGTCTCCACCTCGCCCCGCGCCTGCTCCGGTGACATGTACGCGGGCGTTCCAACGACGGTGCCGTCCATCGTGACGATCGGAGAGTCCGGCGTTTCCTCGCGCTCCACGCGCCGCTCCGTGCGAACCGACTTGCTCGCATTGCCTTCCGGCGCGAGGCGGAGGTCGTGCTGGTCCTTGCGCCCGATGACGCGGGCGAGCCCCCAATCCATGACGTACACCTCGCCGAAGTCGCCGACCATGACGTTGGCGGGCTTCAAGTCGCGGTGGATGACGCCCTTCTTGTGCGCGTACGCGACCGCCTCGCACACCTTGAGGATCACCGAGAGTGCGCGCGTCTCGTTCCAACCATCGCGGCCTTCGAAGACGAGGTCGTAGATCGACTTGAGATCACGCCCCTTCACGAGCTTCATGGTGAAGAACACACGCCCGTCCTGATCCAGGCCGAGTTCATGTACCGGCACGATGCCCGGGTGGTCGAGTTGGCCCGTGATCTGCGCCTCCTCCAGAAACCGCGAGACTTGGGCCGGCACGACGACCGGGGTTGCGCCGTCGGTCGATGCTTCGCCGCGTCCGAGCACGACTTTCATCGCGAGGTGGCGGCGGATGTCCTCGTCCCATACGCGCAGGATCGCGCCCATGCCTCCGCGCGCGACTTCGCCCTCGAGTCGATAGCGCGTTCCGGTGGACTTCTGACTCAGGCGCCTCAGGAGATCGCTGCTCGCCTTCCCCAAGTCTGCCGACGGTCCGTCGAGCGACACGGAGGAATCGACCCCTGATCCGTGCGCGGCGCGCAGACGGTCGGCGAAGCTCTCGTGCGCGCCGGGACCCAACTTGGCGAGGCGCAGAGCGAGCTCCACGTGCAGCCAGTGCTCGTGCAACGCCAGCAGCGCGGGAGCGTGTTCGGGATTCGAGCGGAGGAGGGAATCGAACGGCTCGGAATCATGCTCGACGCAGCGCTTTAGCCAGGTGGCGAAGACGGAATCGGCGGGCCCGGGCGTGGTGGGAAGCGAGGCCATGGTGTCGACAGAGCACGCGATGGTTGGGTCGAGTCCTCCGAGACGCCCTTCGAACGCTGAGTTCGGTTCCTTCGACTTGCAGCATGCGGATGACTACTCCACGCGACCTGCTTCTCTGGGGCGAATCATCCGCTCCTTGCCAACGTGAGCGAGACAGCCGCTCCGGTTCGGTGTGGAGGGTTGAAGGATGCATCTGACACCGAATTCAACGTGATCCGATGCCCGATCGAGCCGCTCGCTCGAACTCCGGTCGATCAGGCTCGTACGCGCCCACGTAGCGCTTCGAAGATCCCACCGCCGGCCGCGACGACGTTCTTGCCGCGCAGCCAGTCCTCGCCCCCACCCATGTCGCGCACGACTCCCCCGGCCTCCCTCACGAGGAGCGCGCCCGCGGCGACGTCGTGTGGTTCCAGGTGGAGCTCCCAGTAGCCGTCGAGTCGGCCGGCTGCGACGTAGGCGAGATCGAACGCGGCCGAGCCCATCCGTCGGATGCCACGGATCTGGAGGATCAAGGCGTCGAAGTTCGCGACGTTGTTGTTCGGGAGTTCGTTGCGTCGGTACGGGAAGCCGGTAGCCAGCACGGCCTCGGCCAGCGTCGCACAGTCGGAGACGTGGATCGCGACGCCGTTCAGGTGCGCTCCGCCTCCGCGCCGCGCGGTGAAGGTCTCAGCCAGCTTCGGGGCGTGCACGACGGCGACCAGCGGGACGTTCCCCATGTACAGCCCGGCGGAAACCGAGAACACCGGGATTCCGTGCACGAAATTCACCGTGCCGTCGAGCGGATCGAGGAACCACCGCGGTCGCGAGTCGTCGGGCGCGTCGCGCACTTCCTCCTCGGCTTCGATCGCGTGGCCGGGGAACGCGCGACGCAATCGTGCGACGAGCTCTCGTTCGGCGGCCACGTCGGCGTTCGACACGAGGTCGCGCGCGACGGACTTCGAACGCACGTCGGCGCGATCGATCGTGCCGAAGTGCGCCAGCAACACGTCTCCGGCCGCGCGCGCCGCGCGATCGACCTCGGCGAGGATCGCGTCCAGACCGGCCGGTGTGAACTCCTGGTCCGGCGTCGACTCGTCCGGCGTCGACTCGTCCGGCGTCAACTCGCCCGGCGTCAACTCGCCCGGCGTCGACTCGCCCGGCGTCGACTCGCCCGGCGTCAAGTCCTCCGGCGTGGCGTCGCGCGCGCTCACTCGCGCACGCCGGCGAGGAGCTTGCAGATGCGGTCCTGCATCGGCTTCCACACGCGCGCATTCAGACCGTCCATCACCGGATATTCGACGAGGATGGAGAACACGAGCGTGCGCCCACTCTCGGTCTCGACGACGCCCGAGAGCGCGCTCGTCCCGCCGATGAAGCCCGTCTTCGCGCGCACGCGGCCTGCGAGTCCGGCCATACGATCGTCGAGCGTGCCGTCGGCCTTCGGTGCCGCCATCGACGCGAACAGAGCCTCGCTCGCGCGGCCGCCGCGGCGCGAAACGCCGGCGAGCAGCGCCGTGATCTGTCGCGCTGAAACGCGGTTGTCGCGGGAGAGCCCGGACCCGTCGACTTGCGCGAAGCCGTCGTTCGGGACGCCGAGGCGCTCCAAGGCGAGCGACGTCGCGCGTTCTCCGCCGGCTCGGGTGCCTTCACCGAACTGGGCTTGACCGAGCGCGAAATAGAGCTGGTCGGCGACAGCGTTGTTCGAATGCGCGTTGATCGGATCGAGCACGTCGAGGATCGGTGTCGCGATGGTCGCGAGCACGCGCGTCGCGACCGTCCTGGACACGCGTTCGCGGCGCACCGATCCGGTGAGCGTGATTCCGCGCGCCGTCAGTGCCTGTCGCAGCGCGCCGCCGAAGAGCAGCACGGGATCGGGCGCGGCGAACCGGCACTCCCACGGCTCGATTCCGTCAGGGATGGACCCCTCGACGACGACCGTGCCGCCGACGGCGGACACGCGCACGTCGAGTTTCGTCCGCGGCTTGCCCGTCGAGACGCCGATCTTCGTCGGCAGACCGTGGCCGAGCGGACGCACTTCGACGCGCGCGGCGTGGCCGGGTTTCGTCGGGACCACGCGCGCGGTCAGACAGCCGGCGTTCGCGCTGAACGCGCCGGACAGAGCGCAGAAATCGCTCCAACGCTGCCCTTCCGCGGGCCACGCGGGTCCCGGACCCGGATCGAGGAAGCGACCTTCGTCGAGCACGATGTCGCCCGCGATCCGCTGCACGCCCGCGGTCTCCAGTGCTTGAATCGCCGGCGCGACGAGTGCGGTCACGTCGCCCGAGGTCTCTGCGTCGTAGAGCGGATCGCCGCCGCCGCGCACGACGAGATCGCCGGCGAGCACGCCGTTCTCGATCCGCGCATCGCTCACGAGCAGCGTCTGGAACTTCCATTCGGGACCGAGCAGCACGAGAGCCGCACCGGTCGTCACGAGCTTCAGGTTCGACGCCGGCCTCTGCGCGCGTTCCGCGCCGATCGTCGCGATCTCGGCGCCGTCGGCGGCCGTCCGCACGTGCACGCCGACGTGCATGTCCGCACGGCGCGCGCGGCCCTTCGACTCCGCCTCGGCCTTCGTGAGCGCGTCGCCGATCGCGGCGCGGATGCGCTCCTCGAGACCGCGGTCGCGCCGCGACTCGAAGGCCGCGGGCGCGGGTTCGCGGACGATCGCGGTTTCGCCGACGGGCGCTCCCGCATTCGCCGAGAGCGCCGAGGCGGCGGTCCCCGCAAGAGCCGCGGCCGCCGGCTGCGTCGGGCCATGGTCGCGCGCCCACAGACGCGGTCCGCCAACCTTCCAGAAGACCGCGATCAGCGCCGCGTTCAGCGCGAGGAGCAGCGCGATCCGCACGGCGCGCGCGCGACTCCCTTTCGACTTCTTCGGCCTGGCCACGATCCAGAGACTTGTCGCAATCCCGCGCGCGCGGATCAAGCTTTCGAATAGCCGTCCGGGTGCGTCCGCTGGAAACGCCACGCGTCCGCGACGATGTCCGCGATGGTCGGACGCGCCGGGACCCAACCGAGGACATCGCGCGCGCGGGTCCCTCCGCTGACGAGGATCGGCGGATCGCCCGCTCGTCGCGCCACGATCGAAACGGGAATCGGGTGACCGGTGATGCGCCGCGCCGTCTCGACGACTTCCTGCACCGAGAAGCCGGTTCCCGTCCCGAGGTTCACGGCGAGCGGACCGCCGTCCCGCTGCAACTTCGCGAGCGCACGCAAGTGCGCGTCGGCCAGGTCCTCGACGTGGATGTAGTCGCGCACGCACGTTCCGTCGGGAGTCGGGTAGTCGTCGCCGAAGATCTGGATCTTCTCGCGCTTCCCCTCTGCGACTTGGAGCACGAGCGGGATCAAGTGCGTCTCGGGGACGTGGACTTCGCCCAAGTCGCCGGCGCGCGCGGCGCCCGCAGCATTGAAGTAGCGCAGCGCCGCGGTCTTGAATCCGTAGGCGCGCGAGAAGTCCTGCAGCATGTGCTCCATGTGCAGCTTCGTGCGGCCGTACGGCGAGATCGGATCCTGCGGATGACTCTCGTCGAGGGGCACGCGCACGGGATTGCCGTACGTCGCGCACGTCGAGGAGAACACGATCTCGAGGCAGTTCGCAGCGCGCATCGCCTCGAGCAGGTTCCAGGTGTGGAAGACGTTCTCCTTGTAGTAGAGCGCCGGTTTCTCGACGGATTCGCCCACGTACGTCTTCGCCGCGAAGTGGATCACGGAGCGCGGACGGTGACGCGCGAACACTTCGTCGAGCCGCGCACGGTCCCCGAGATCGCCGAGTTCGAACGGCGCGCGCACGGCGGCACGCCAGCCCGTCGAGAGGTTGTCGAGAACGACGACCTGGATGCCGCGCTCCTCGAGGAGCCGCGTCGCATGACTGCCGATGTAGCCCGCGCCGCCCGTCACGAGGACGGGACCGACGGGGTTCGCGTGCGCTTCGACCATCCGGTCCAGTCTACGGCTTCCAGCGCGCGACCGAAGCGCCCGCGCGCTCGAGATCCCGCCAGAATTGCGGCCACGATTTCGCGACGCACTCGGGATCGCGGACGAGTACGTGCTCCGACAAGAGGCCCATCAAGGCGAAAGCGAAGGCCATGCGGTGGTCGCCCCGAGGATCGAGCGGCGCGTCCGGAATGCGCGGGTTTCCAGGGCTGATCGACAAGTTCGAGCGCGTCGCGACGCACTCGAACCCGAGCGCCGTCAAGCCTCCGGCGAGCACTTCGATGCGCGAGCTCTCCTTGCCCGGCAAGGTGCCGAGTCCCGAAAGGATCGCGCGGCCGCCGCACGCGCGCGTCGCGGCCGCGGCGACGACGGCCAGGACGGGCGCGAGATCGGGCTCGCCCTCGAGATCGAGATCCACGCATCGACTCGGAAAACCGCTCGCGACGAGCGCCGCGTCCTCGGCGCGAGCCGCGCACCCGAACGCCGCGAGGTGCGCGACGACGCGCGCATCGCCTTGGAGCGAACTCGACCCGAGCCCTTCGATCCGCGCGGCGCCACCGGTCAAGCACGCAGCCGCCAGCGCGACGGCCGCGGCCGACGCATCGGGTTCGATCGCGAGCGGCCTCTCGAGCGCGCGCAGGGGTCCGCGGATCGCATAGCTCGACACGTCGGCCTCGCGCGCCAGGTCGACGTGCGCACCGAAACGCGTCAACGCGTCGATCGTCAACGCGAGATACGGCCGACTCGGGATCGCGCCGCGCACGACGAGTCGCGATTCGCCCGGCCAGGCCGCGAGTGCGACGAGGAGCGCGCTGACCTCCTGACTCGAGCCCGGGGAGTCCAGATGGACTTCGCTCGGCGGGCCGATGGGCGTGAGCGCCACGGGCCAACGCGTCGCGTCCACGGGATCGGTCCGCACGCCGGCACCGCGCAACGCGGCGAAGAGCGCCGGGCTGGCGCGCTTCGACAGCGTCCCACGTACGCGAACCTCCCCCACGCGACCGGCGTCGCCGCAGAACGCGAACGCCGCCGTGGCGATGCGCGCCAAAGTGCCCGATTCGCCGGCTTCCAGGGCCGGATCGCCCTTCCATCCACGGTGCGGGCCGGGCGGACGACCGTCGATCGCGAACGCGGCCGGTGCGAGCCTTTCGACGCGCGCACCGGCCGCACGCACGAGGTTCAGTGCCGAATCGACGTCCTCTCCGTCGGGCATCGCCGCGAACCGAGTTCGGCCGGGGGCGAGAGCCGCGAGCACGACCGCGCGTTGTGCGATCGACTTCGAACCCGGTACGCGCACCGCGCCGGAGACGACGCCCGTGCGCGCGCGCGGCGGCTCGAGACCGAGGAGCTCTCCCGACATGTCGTGGAGTGTACGCGCGACTCCAGTAGACTCCGCCGCTCCATGACGAGCGGCACGAGTGCGGCGGACATCTACCTCGGACGGACGGACGGACCGCCGGGCTTCGAACTCGTGCACTCGGGCAAGGTGCGCGACGTCTACGTGCTCGACGCGGAGCGCTACCTCTTCGTCGCGACCGACCGCGTGTCGGCCTTCGACGTCGTCATGCGCGAGGGCGTGCCGGGCAAGGGGCGCGTGCTCTCGGCGCTCTCCGCGTTCTGGTTCGAGCGCACGCGCGACATCCTGCCGAACCATTTGCGCTCGACGAGTGCCGACGACGTACCCGGACTCGACGAACACTGGCGCGAGAGACTGCGCGGTCGCGTGCAGATCGTCGCGCGAGCGAAGCCGACGCCGGTCGAGTGGGTCGTGCGCGGCTACGTCGCCGGTTCGGGTTGGAAGGATTACCAGAAGACCTCTTCGATCTGCGGCGTGTCGATCCCGAAGGGTCTCTTGCACGCCGGACGTCTGCCGGAACCGATCCTCACGCCGACGACGAAGGATTCCGCGCACGATTTGGCCCTGACGCACGACGAAGCTCGCGCGCGCGTCGGCCCCGAGGTGTTCGACGCGGCGCGCGACGCGGCGCTCGCGCTCTACCAGCGCGGCGTCGACGTCTTGGAGCCGCATGGAATCCTGCTCGCGGACACGAAGTTCGAGTTCGGGATGCGCGACGGTCGCCTGATCCTGATCGACGAAGTCCTGACGCCGGACAGCTCGCGCTTCTGGCCGCGCGCGACCTGGCAGCCGGGCACGAATCCGAAGAGCTACGACAAGCAGATCCTGCGCGATTGGCTCGAAACGACGGGTTGGAACAAGGAACCGCCGCCCCCGACGATCGACCCCGCGGTGCTCGAACGCGTGGCGCGACGCTACTTCGAGATCTGCGAACTCGTCACGGGCAAAGCCCCCGAAGGCACGGCGAAGCACGCATGAAACCGATCGTCGAGACCGTCCGCTGGAGCGGCGAACTGCCGGGCCACGTCGTGATCGTGGACCAGACGCGCTTGCCGCTGGAACGCGTCGAGCTCGCGCTGCGCGACGTCGATGCGATGGTGAAGGCGATCCGCACCCTCGCGGTTCGAGGCGCGCCAGCCATCGGAGTCGCCGCGGCGTACGGCGTCGTACTCGGCGTCCAAGGTCTTGGCGACACCGAAGCCGCGAACGTGGTCGGTGTCGCGCAAGAAGTCGGAGCCACGTTGGCGAAGTCGCGGCCGACGGCCGTGAACTTGTTCTGGGCGCTCGATCGGATGAAGCGCCGCGCCGAACGCGAGCAACGTGCGCACGCCAAGGGGCCCGCGATCATCGCCGCGCTGCTCGAAGAAGCGCGCGCGATCCACGACGAGGACCGGGCTTCGTGCCGCGCGATGGGCGAGCACGGCGCCACGTTGCTCCCCGATGGATGTGCCGTGCTGACGCACTGCAACGCCGGAGCGCTCGCGACGGGCGGGATGGGGACGGCGCTTGCTCCCATCTACGTCGCGTGCGAACGCGGCGCGAAGATCCGCGTCTTCGCGGACGAGACTCGGCCGCTGCTTCAAGGTGCGCGCTTGACCGCGTTCGAACTCCACGAGGCGGGCGTCGACGTGACGCTCATCACGGACAACATGGCGGCGAGCCTCATGGCCGCGGGCCGTGTCGATGTCGTGCTCGTCGGTTCCGACCGGATCGCGCGCAACGGCGACGTGTGCAACAAGATCGGCACGTACGGCGTCGCCGTGCTCGCGCGTGAGCACGGCATCCCGTTCTATGCCGTCGCGCCGCTCTCGACGTTCGATCCGCGGACCGAAACGGGTGCGGACATCCGGATCGAGGAGCGCGACGAAACCGAAGTCACCGAGGGATTGGGCCGCCGCATCGCGCCGCCCGGCGTGAAGGTCTGGAATCCGGCCTTCGACGTGACCCCGGCGCGACTCGTCACGGGGATCGTGACCGAGCACGGCATCGTCTTGCGCCCGACGAGGGCAAAGATCGAAGCCCTGCTCACGCGGGCCGGGATCGACGTTCCGGGCACTCGAGGCGCCTGAACTCGGCGGATGATCAAGGATCGCGGATCCGCGTGCCGATCCAGGTTCGGGCAGGGCGGATGGGTCCGCACCGCCGCACCAGGCTCGACCGCGAGATCCCCCATGGCCACCTCGAAGCGCAAGAAAACGACAACCGAAGAGACCGAGGATGCTCCGCGCACGGGGACTCTCCGCCCGGATGAGATGCCGCCCGACGTCATCGAGTTCATCACGGCGATCGACGATTACAAGCGCTCGAATCGCCGGCCGTTCCCGACGTGGTCGGAAGTGCTCGAGATCCTCAAGGGTCTCGGATACGGACGCGCGCAGCGCTGAGCGACGGACACGACCGTGTGCAGGCGGGCCGCTCCACGAGCGGCCCGCCTGCGTTCATGAGCCGACGACTCCGCACGAGACCGGGGTGGTGCGCACCGGGTTCGAAGAGAGGCCGTCGTGAGGCCGCCGTCGATCGAGAGCGCGCTTGAATGAGCCGCGTTCCCTGCGGATGCTCGCTGGAAGCATGAGTTCCGATTCCTTACCCGGGGTGGCTCACACATCCGCTGCGCCCGACCGCTTCTGGGACCAGAGTGTCCGCGTCGCCGTATGGTCCGTGGCGCTCGGCATCGGGCTCGAGGTCGCGCACCTCGTGCTGTTGGCGTTCCAGGATCGACTTCCCGACGTCGCGCGCGTCGTGGCCGCGATCCTGGTGAGCATGCTCCTTCTGCGCGCGCAACCGAACACGCCGACGATGGTGATCGTCGGCCGCGCGGTCGCAAAAGTTTTGTTTCCCGTCGGTTGCTCGGCGGTGATCTACGTGACGGAGCGCGCCATGCGGCTGGCCCGTGGATCGCAGTGACGGACCCGCTCGCTCTCCTCTGGCCGGAGCCCGTCCGCCTCGAGCGGCGCGCCGGGTCGTATCGGCGAGATGTCGCAACGCCCATCGTGGTGCTTCGCGCGGATTCGTTGCCGGTCGGAGGCTACGAACTCGAGATCTCGTCGCAGGGCGTGTGTGCACGCGCGGCCGACGATGCGGGTGAGCGCGCGGCACGAGCGACGCTCGCGCAGATCACTTCTCTCGCGTCGCGCGATGGCCTGATTTCGATCCTCCCAGCGTGCGCGATCACGGACTGGCCCGCCTTTCGGACGCGCGGCGCGATGCTCGACGTATCGCGCGGACGAATTCCGAACGTCGTCGAACTCGAGGGCATCGCGACGCGGCTCGCGGCCTGGAAGTTCGACCACCTCCAGCTCTACCTCGAGCATGCGTTCGCCTACGTCGGTCACGAGGAGGTCTGGCGCGACGCTAGCCCGCTGACGCCGGGGGAGATGCGCTCGTTCGACACCGTGTGCGCCGATCGCGGGATCGAATTGGCGCCGAACCAGCAGAGTTTCGGGCACTTCCACCGCTGGTTGAAGCACGCGCGCTACCGCGATCTCGCGGAGGTCCCCGAGGGCGTCGAGCACGCGTTCAGCCTGGACGTCGAACCCTACTCGCTCGACCTGGGCGATCCGCGTGCGATTCGATTGCTCGAAGATCTCTACGATCAACTGTTGCCGTGTTTTCGCTCGCGCACGTTCAACGTCGGCCTCGACGAGACGTTCGACCTCGGTCGCGGCCGATCGAAGGCGGCGTGCTCGGCGCGCGGCGTGGAACGCGTGTACCTCGAACACTTGCTCCGCGTGCGCGACCTCGTCACGCGCCGCGGCCGTCGCATGCAGTTCTGGGGGGACGTGATCCTGCAGCGACCGGAACTCGTGCCCGAGCTCCCGCGCGACCTCATCGCACTCGAGTGGGGCTACGACGCCGGACATCCGTTCGCCGAGCACGTGACCCGTTTTGCCGCCGCGGGACTCGAATTCTGGGTGTGTCCGGGCACGTCGAGCTGGCAGAGTTTCGGCGGCCGCGTCCAGAATGCGCTCGCGAACCTGCGCGAAGCTGCGCGACACGGCGCGCGTGCTTCGGCGGCTGGATACCTGACGACGGACTGGGGTGATCGCGGACACCACCAACCTCATTTCGTCCGCGATTGGGGCCTCTTCGCGGCCGCGGGCTTCGCGTGGAAGCCCGACGTCGATCTCGACCTGGCGCGGCTCGCGCAGTTGCTCGACGCGCACGTGTACGGGGACGACGCCTTCGAACTCGGGCTCGCCGCCATGGAGCTCGCCAGCACCGCGGAGGCGAGCGGTTCGCCGGCGACGAACGGATCGGCGCTCTTCTTCCTGCTCGCGTTCGCGCCCGACGCCTTCCCCCATCCGCGGACCCCGAACCTCACACGCGAAGGCTTGGAGCGCGCCGACGGTTTGGCCGCGCAGGCCCTGACGCGTATCGCGCGTTCGCGGAGTCGACGTCTTGACGCGGACCTGCTCACAGCCGAAATGCGTTTCACGGCCAACGTCCAACGTTGGTGCGTGCGCTTTGGCATCGCGCGCATCGACGCCGGAGCCGGCGTGCCGGTCGAAGGGCTGTCCAGAGCCGTTCGTCGAACCTTGGCCGAGGATCTGCTCGAGTTGGAGGAAGCGCACACACGCGTCTGGCTCGCACGCGATCGGCCGGGAGGCCTGGCCGAATCGCTGCGCTGGTTCCGACGCGTTCGAGCGCGCCTCGAGCTCGCCTGATCAGCGCTTCGCCGGTCCGAGGATCTCGGAAATCCGCGCGCGTCGATGCGTGAAAATGCGGCGTACGAGAACGTCGACGAACGCGGCGTGCGCGAGCGAACCGAGCGGCCCGAAGGGCGCCCGGAACTCGACCACGTCGTGCATCCGCGTGCCACCCGGCACGGCGTGGAACTCGTGCGTGTGTCGCCACACGGCGAAGGGGCCCGACTCCTGGACGTCGACGAAACCGCGGCCGACCTCGTGCCGTTCGATGCGCGTTCTCCAGCGGAACGGAAGGCCGAACACGGAGAGGCGGTAGTCGATCCGCGCGTGGACGTGCATGGGCACGGGGCTCGGCGTCAGGATGCGGAACGCGAGCCAGCGCGGCGTGATCGCGGCGAGGTTTTCGGGGCGTTCGAAGAACGGGAAAACCTCGTCGAGCGGGCGCTCGATCAGTTGGACGCTCTCGAGGCGACGCACGGGGCCCGTTCGCGTGATCCGCGTGCCCAGGGCGACGCTCGCCCCACTACTCCCGACTTCCACAAGTGTGCTTTCGGATGGATCGACGGCGTGGATGCGGCCGAGAAGCGATGGATCCTCGTGCGCGAGGTCCGCAGACTCTTGGTGCATGGTGCACGAGTCCGAATCCCACGGTGCTTTCGCAGCGAACGCCAGCGCGTGAGCCCGCAAGCGCCCCCTACGTTCGCGGATCCGAGCGTGGTCGCCTCGATCCGCGGCGCCTCGAAGACGTACGCGCGTGGCGACGCGCCCGTCCGCGCCCTCGTTTCCGCCGACCTCGACGTTCGAGCGGGCGAGATGGTCGCCCTCCTCGGTCCTTCCGGCTGCGGAAAATCCACGTTGCTGAACGTCCTCTCCGGCGTGGACGCCCTCGACGAGGGATCGGCCAACGTCGCGGGTATCGATCTCACGCGTGGGAGCTCCGCGGATCTCGTCACGTTGCGTCGCGAGCGCATCGGCATCGTCTTCCAGGCCTTCCACCTCGTGCCGAATCTCTCGGCGGAGGAGAACGTCGCTCTGCCGCTCGCGCTCGGCGGTCGGCGCGACGACGCACGCGTGGCGAGCCTCCTCGCGCGGGTCGGACTGGGCAACCGCGCGCGTCACTTCCCCTCCGAGCTCTCCGGCGGCGAGCAGCAACGCGTCGCTCTGGCGCGAGCGCTCGTGCATCGTCCGCGACTCCTGTTGCTCGACGAGCCCACCGGGAACCTCGACTCCGCGTCGGGTGAGGTCGTGCTCGCGCTCCTCGACGAATTGCGGCGCGAAGCCCAAGTCGCCGTCGTACTCGCGACCCATGACGAGCGCGTTTCGCTCCGCGCGGATCGGCGCGTGCGCATGCGCGACGGCCGCATCGTCGCGGACGGCGTCGAGTGATCCTCCGGGCACTCTTCCTGCGGCCGATCCGCCGGCGTCCGCTACGTTTCGTCGTCACCGTTCTCGGTGTGGCGGCCGGAGTCGCGGCCGTCGTCGCCACACTCGCGTCGAGTCGCGCCGCGGTCGCAGCGCTCGACGAGGGCGTGCGCGATCTGGCCGGCCGCGCACGGCTCGAGATCTCGAGCCCGAGCGGACTCGACGCGCACGTCCTGGGCACCTTGCGGCCGATCAGCCGCGATGCGCACTTGGTGCCGATCGTCGAGGAAGTCGCCCTGTGTCTCCTTTCGGGCAGTCCGGTGCGTCTCTTCGGGATCGATGCGTTCGTCGACGCCGGCGCGAGAGACCTCGGGCCCGCCTTCGCGCCCGGAATGCCCGCGGCCGACGCGCGCGAGAGGTTCGTCGAGTTCGTGAGTGGAAGAGGTGCCTGGATCGGATCCGGACTCGCGCGCGAGCTGTCACTCGCGCGCGGGGCCGAGATCACGCTGGACGTGCGCGCGCGCGTCGCACCCATCGAGGTCCTGGGCGTGCTGCCCGAAACCCTGGGGCCCGCGTTCGCGCGGCTCGTCTTGGTCGACGTCGCCTTCGCGGCGGAGCTGGTCGGCGAACCCGGCCGCATCGATCGCATCGAGGTCGTTCCGCGCGCGCACGCACAGATCCAGGAACTCGAAGCCGACATCGAAGCTCTCCTGCCGCGCGGCGCGACCGTCGCTGCTCCGGCGCGTCGCGGCGAGGACGCACGCGGACTCGTGCAGAGTCTCGAGTTCAACCTCACGGCACTGTCCTTGATCTCGCTCCTCGTCGGCGCGGTGCTCGTCGCCACGACGCTCGCGACCTCCGTCGTGCAACGTGCGCGCACGATCGCGCTCCTGTCCTCCCTCGGCGCGAGCGAGGGGCAGATCCGACGCGCGATCCTCGTCGAAGCGGGCGCGATCGGCTTGCTCGGTGGAGCGATCGGCACAGCTCTCGGGTTCGTCGGCGCGCGCGCGCTGCTCCCGCAAATGCGCGCGACCGTGGCGACGGTGTTGCCCTACGCGGACGAGAGCCCGATCCGGTTCGCTTGGGACCACGCGCTGATCGGCGGAGCGCTCGGACTCCTGACGGCTCTCGTCGCGGCCTGGCTGCCGATCCTCGAAGGGGCGCGCACACCGCCGATCCAGGCGTTGCGCGGCGAATCGCCGCAGAGATTGACGGCGCGTGAATTGCGCATCGCGCTCGGACTCGCGGCTTTCTTCGCGGTTCTCGCGGCCGAGCTCGTGCAGCTACCCGCTTGGAACGGTTTGCCGCTCGCGGCACTCCTGGCATCGGTCGCCTGCTTGGGCGTCTTGTTCGCGGTCCTCGGGCCGGCCGTGGACGCGGTCGGATTCCTCGCCAGCCGGCAGCGGTTCTTGCCCCAACCGCTGCGTCTCGCCTGCGCGGCAGTGGCCGCGGGACGACGTCGCGCTTCCTGGGCAGCCGGCGCCGTCGGCGTCGCCGTCACGCTCTCGATCTCGATCGCGGCGATGGTGCATTCCTTCCGCGAAACGGTCGTCGATTGGAGCGAGCGTTCCTTGCAGTCGGACTTCACGATCCGCCCGCTGTCGTCACGCGACGGGATACCGGTCGGTCGGCTCGACCCGGAAGTCCTCGATGTAGCAGCCTCCGTCGTCGGCACGGATGCGTTGGATCCTTACTACGCCGCACGCGCGACGTACGCGCGGGAGACGATCACGATCGCGGGCGCCGATTTCGCAGTCGCCTCGCGCCGCGGCGGCCCGCGACTCGTCGACGGCCGGGATCCCGGCCCGGCTCTCTCTCGCGCGCATGCGGAACGCGGCGCTCTCGTGAACGAGGCTTTCGCGCGGCGTTTCGACGTTTCCGCTGGGGCAACGATCGAGCTCGAGATCGCCGGCTTCCAGGTCGAGCGACTCGTCACCGGTGTCTTCCAGGACTACGGCGACAGCCGTGGGGTCGTGACGCTCGACCTGGCGGACTATCGCAGCCACTTCCCCCACGATGCGCCGCTGCAGTTCCGCGTGCACCTCGCCGACGACGTCGATCGCGGTGCAATCCGATCGCAGCTCGAGACCGCACTCGCGACGCGTTTCCAGCTCGAAGTCCTCGCGAATCGCGAGGTCAAGGAGCAGGTCCTGGCCGTCTTCGACCGCACGTTCGCGATCACGACCGCGCTGCAGGGTGTTTCCGCGATCGTCGCCGTCGTGGCGGTCCTGAGCGTGCTCTACGCGCTCGTCTCGGAGCGCCGCGCCGACCTCGCCCTCCTGTTCGCACTCGGTGGCAGTCGCGCGCAGATCGCCGCAGTCGTGGTCGGTCAGGCGGCGATCCTCGGCGCGCTCGGGGCCGTCTCGGGCGCAGTGACCGGACTCGTCGTCGGCGTGATCCTCGTCGCCGTCGTCAACGTCCAGTCGTTCGGCTGGACGATCCAATACCACCAACCGTGGAGCGTGCTCTTCGGGACCATCGCGGCCGTCGTCTGTGCCTGCGCGGCCGCGGGGTTCCTGCCGGCGCACGCAGCCGATCCGCGACGATTGGCCGGGGCGCTGCGCGAGGAGTCGGTATGAACATCTTCGTCTCGATCGTGGCTGCTTTCCTCGCGACGACGAGCACGCCCAGCGAGTGGCAACGCATCGAATCACCGCTCGTCCCGCAGTGGCCGCGCGATCACGGCGCGCACCTCGACGCACGCACGGAATGGTGGTATCTGACGGGCGATCTCGTCGACGAGCTCGGGAGCGAGTTCGCCTTCCAGGTCACGATCTTCCGCCAAGGCCTCGAACCCGGTGACCCGGTGCGCGGTGAATCCCCGCTGCGGGCACGCCACGCGCTGGCAGCTCACGTGACGTTGACGGAGATCGCCGCGGGGAAGTTTCGACAGGCGGAGCGCTTGCGTCGGATGGCCGCGGGACTCGCGGCCGCCTCCACCACGGACCTCGACGCGTTCGTCGAAGACGTCGCGCTGAAGCGTGCGCAGGACGGCACGATCCACGCGATCGCGTCAGCGCGTGAGGTCGGGTTCGAGCTCGATTTGCAGTGCCTTCCCGCGAAGCCGATCGTGATGCACGGCGCGACGGGCATCTCGCGGAAGGGCCCCGAGCCGGGCAACGCGTCGGCGTATGCGAGCTCGACACGACTCGCCACCAGTGGAACGCTGCGCCTCGATGGACGCACTCTCGCCGTGCGCGGAGAGTCCTGGTTCGATCACGAATGGGGTTCGAGCCAACTCGGATCCGGCGTCGTCGGTTGGGATTGGACCGGCGTGCGACTCGATGACGGGCGCGAACTCATGCTCTATCGGCTGCGTCGCGCGGACGGCACTCCGACGCCGTTCTCCGCCGGGACGCTCGTCCTGAAGGACGGAACTCCGGTGCCTCTCGCGCTCGGCGACTTCACGTTCGAGCCGCTGAAGACGTGGACGAGTGCTGCGACCGGTGCGCGCTATCCATTGCGCTGGCGCGTCGTGGTTCCCGTCGCGGGTATCGACGGGGAGTTGGCCGCGCGGATCGAGCCGTGCGAAGTCGTCGCGAGCGCTTCGAGCGGCACGGTCTACTGGGAAGGACCGGCCCGCCTCACGGGAAGCGTCACGGGATCGGGGTTCCTCGAACTCGCGGGCTACGCCGAATCGCTGGCGGCAAGATTCTGAGCATCCGCATGACCACCGCCGTTTTTCGCTCGCGTATCGAAGCTCCGCGCACGGCGCTCTACGCCTGGCACGCGCGGCCGAGTGCCTTCGAGCGCCTTGCGCCGCCCGGCGATTCCGTTCGGCTGGTCGAGGACAGCGGCGGGATCGAGGACGGTGCGCGTAAAGTGCTCGCGCTCGGGCCCCTCGGCATCCGCTGGTCCGCCGTGCACGATCGGCACGTCGCTGGTCATGGATTTCGCGACGTCCAAGAGCGCGGTCCGTTTCGACGTTTCGAACACGTGCACGCGTTCCTCGACGATACAGCCGGCACATCCATCCTCGATGACCACATCGAGTACGAGCTCCCGTTCGGTCGGCTCGGTTCCATCGTCGCCGGTCGCGCGATCGCCAGGCTGCTCGCACGCATGTTCGAGCAACGGCACCGTGTCACGCGCCACGACGTCGAGCTGTTCGCTCGTGAGCCGGCTCCAACCAGCCAGATCGAGGTGCGCGGTTCGTCGTCCGACGTCCGCGTCCTGCGTGCTTTCCTGGCCACGGGCGGCTGGAACGTCGTCGCGGGCGCGGAACGGATCGTGACGGTCAGGGATGCGGAACTGCGCGCGAACGACCGTGTGATCGCGCCGTTCCTCGACGCGCGAGACGAGTCGCTCGCCGCCGCGCATCGAGCGTTGTGCGCTGCAGTCCGGTCGTAGGCGAGTATCCTCCGCCGCCCCATGCTCTCCCTTCTCCTCACGGCGCTGACGATCGGCGAGCCCACTCGCGCCGACCTCGCCGCCGCGTACCTGCGCTTCGAGCACGCACTGCGAGCGCATCCGCCGAAAGCGACCGAGCGCGCCGCCATCGAGAAGGGCTTCGATGCGGCGACGCTCGACTACTTCACCGGAGCGGGAACGCGCGCGATCGAGCGCATCGACGGCCTCACCGCGGTTCTCGATCCGGATCAGGCGCAGAATTCCGCCGAGCGAGCCGCGGACGCCTTGGCGCTCGACGTGGAGCCGCGCGAGGTCTCCGCCTCGGCCGGGGCGAGGCTCACGTTGCGCCTGCGCCGCTTGCGCACGATCGACGCAGCACCCGCGAGCGCGGTCGTGCGCGTCGTGCTGCCCACGGCCTCGGGGCGCCGCGTCCTGGCTGAAGTCGTGATCCAAGAACCGTTCGAGGCGGACTCCACCACCGCGACGATCACAGTGCCTGGCGGTGGTGATCATCCCGGCACCCGGATCGACCTCGAAGTCGAGCTCGAGGTCCTTGGCGCGCGACCGCGACGTGTCACGAGCGTGGCTCTCGTCGGTGAGCCGTTGGCCGCGATCCGTGCGCGCATCGTGGCCGATCTCGCGCGTGTCGAGCCCGACGGGCCGCCGCTGCTGCAAGCCAGCGTCACGTGCCGCGCCCGCGCCGCTCTGCTCGACCCGCGGCCATCCGCGAACGATTCCGCGCGCTTCCTCGTCGATCTCGCCGCACACGCGGCCGAAGTCGAACTCGAGGCGCAAGCGCTCACTCGGGGTCGGGACCCGTATCGGCGGCGAGTCGGAGACTTGTGGCGCGTCGTGCGTCTCGCGGACGGATCCGAGCTCCCTGTGCGCGTCTTCGCGCCGGAGTCGGCCTGCGGTGAAGCGCGCATTCCGCTCGTCCTGGCGCTGCACGGCGCGGGCGGTGACGAGAACATGTTCCTCGCGGGCTACGGACTCGGGACGATCGGCGACCTCGCGCGCGAGCACGGGTTCGTGGTCGCCTGTCCGCGCGCGGGATTCACCGGCACGACGCCGGCAGCGTTCGACGCGATCGTCGAGGCGCTGCTCTTCACGCACGCGATCGACGTGAAGCGCATCCATGTCGTCGGGCATTCGATGGGCGCCGGATCCGCGGCTGCTCTGCGCAGCGCGCGATCCGACCGCATCGCCTCGGTCGTCCTGCTCGCCGGTTCAGCGCGCGACGCAGGCGGCCCTACGTCGTCACCGATGTTCCTCGCGGGCGGCGAGCTCGATCCGCTGGCGAGCTCCGCATCGTTGCGTCGAGCGTCCGAGGCCGCGCGCGCGGCGGGAGCACGGGTCGAGTTCACGCTTCTCGAAGCGCGCGGACACACCTTGTTCGTCGGCGAGATCCTGCCCCGCGCGATGCGCTGGTGTCTCGCGCAGAAACTCCCGTGAACTTGCCCCTCGTCACGCAGGATCTCCCCGGTATCGGAGGTCGGGTCAAGTCCGCCCCCGAGGACTTCGTCGTCGTCGAGGCGCCGCTCTACGAACCCTCGGGCACGGGCGAGCACATCTACTTGCGTCACCGTCGCGCTGGATCGACGACGCAGGATCTCGCGCACCGCCTCGCGCGTGAATTCGGTTTGCGGCCGTTCGACGTCGGCGTCGCGGGCCTCAAGGACAAGATCGCTGTCGCCGAACAGACGTTCTCGCTGCCCCTCCCGAAGGCCGACATCGAGGACGTGCGCACGCGGGCCGCCGCAGTCCTCCCGGGCGAAGTGCTGTGGGCGAAACGACACGGCAACAAACTTCGCCGGGGTCACCTGCTCGGGAATCGTTTCGAGGCGCTCGTGCGCGGCGTGCGTGCCGACGCGCGCCTCGATGCCGAACGCATCGGGCTCGAACTCGTGCGCCTCGGGGTGCCGAACTTCTACGGCGAGCAGCGCCTCGGGACCGACGGACGGAACGTCGAAATCGGCCGCGCGAAGCTCAACGACGACAGTCGCGATTGGCTCGCGAACCTGCATCGCACGGCGTGGCAGGCCGATCTCTTCAACGTGTGGCTCCTCGAGCGGCTCGAAGCCGGCACTTCGCGCACCGTGATCCTCGGTGACGTCGCCAAACGTCTCGACAACGGCGCGTTGTTCGACGTCACCGATGCAGCGGCCGAGGTCGAGCGGGCCGAACGCCTCGAGATCACGCCGTCGGGGCCGCTCTTCGGGAAGGACATGCGTCGCGCCGCACATGCCGCCGCCGAGCACGAGGAACGGATCCTCGCGACGAACGGGATCGCGTGGTCAGCCCTGGAGAAGTCGCGGCTCCTCGGTTCGCGTCGCGCGGCCCGAGTACTCCTCGCGGAGTTCAGTTGCCGCGAGGCCGAGGAGGGACTGTGGATCTCGTTCCGTCTGTCCAAAGGTAGTTATGCGACCGTCGTCCTGCGCGAGTTCGCGCGCTGATCACCCGAGCCTGTCCCGAGCCCTGGCTTTCCGAGCCCGTGGAGAACCCGCGGGCGACGCGTTCTGGTAGCGGCGCCATCAGCGTCTGGAGCGCTCTCAGCGCCGAGGCAACTCGCACGTGAGCGACGCCCATTGCGATTCCCACTGGTGTGCAGCGCCATCAGCCGCGCGGATCATGTGGACGCCTCGCACGAGATGGATGCCGCCCGCAACCGGAGTGAACTCCACTTCCGCTGGGCACGGTGAAGACTCGCATCCGTTCCGGCTTGAGCACGCTCCGGGCGACCTTCGCTTCCGCCGAAGGAGAGATGGCATGAACTGGCACGAATTCCTGGACGACGACTCGCGCGATCTTGCCGCGCTGTTCGTCGTGGGCGCGCTCGAAGCCGAGGAGGCGCGACGGTTTTGAATGCACCTCCCGTCCTGCGACGTGTGCCGCATGGAAGTCGAGTCACTTGCGTTGACGGCCGCGCAACTCACCCACGCAGCTCCCGAGATCGCACTGCCGCCCGAATTGTGGAACCGCGTTCTCGGTCGCATTCGTGGCCCGTCGACGACGCGCGACGCGCAGAGCACGCGGCCGAATCAGGTCTGGAAGGAGTGGGTCGCTCCGCTCGGCGTGGGTCCGAACGGAATGTCTTACGCAGCCGGAGCGGAGGCCCGGTTCGAGCCCACGGGCATCGACGGCATCGAGGTCCGCCGCCTCGCGGTCGATCGCGACAAAGATCAGGTCACGATGCTCGTCCGCATGGCAGCGGGAACGTCCTACCCGGCGCATCGACACGGCGGACCCGAGGAGTGCTTCGTCCTGCAGGGCGACATCCACGTCGGCGCCGTTCACATGCGCGCCGGCGATTTCCAGCGCGCCGAGGAAGGCAGCCAGCACCCGGTGCAAACGACCGACACGGGTTGTCTGCTCCTGATCGTCTCCTCGACGTCCGACGAAATCCTCTGAGAGAATCCTCTGAGAGGGTGTGAAGTCATCGAGCCTACGCGCTCTCGGACTCCCTCAGCGCCGCCTTGTTGCGCTGAGCGCTCACACGCTCGGAGACCGCGCGCAAGTCGCGGCGCTTCGGGACGCGAGAACTAGCCAATTCTCCACGCGCTCTGTTCGGAGAGCGGCCACGGCCATGCGGCAGGCAGAGGTTCGAAGAGATCGCGGTGCGAAACGGACGGACCAGGCGCCTATGCTGACGGCCCCGCGACGGGCCGCATGACGAAGAGCACGAGCCCGACTCCTCCGGCCGAGATCCCGCGTCGTCCGAGTCGGATGCGACGGTGGATCGTCCTCGCGATCCTCGTGGCGGTCGGCAGCGCGATCTGGTTCGCGCGAGCTCGACTCCTCGGAAGAGTGGTCGCGCGTCTGGCAGTTTCTCGCGTGGGACTCGAAGTGCGCTTCGAAGGACTGGAAGTCCAAGGGATCTCCCGGGTGCGCGCCGAACGCGTGGTCGCGACCGCGCGCGGCGAAACCGAGCCCGTGCGCTACATCGAGATCACGGATCTCGACGTCGAGATCGACGTGAGCGCGCTCTGGAACCACGGGCTCCCGGTGAATTCCGTGCAGGCCGCCTCGGTGCGCGCGGAGCTGGATCTCGAGCGCGTGCCGGCTTCCACCCGCGACGAGAGTGCGACGCGCCTCGACCTCACGATCCTGCGCGAGTTGCCGCGACTCGAGATCGGACGCGCGGATGTCCTGGTGCGTGCCGCGAACCGATACGCGAGGCTAGCGGGCGCACGCGTGGAGTTCGGGCAGCCGGGAGGGAGCGAGCGCGCGTTGCTCATCACCGCGGACGAACTCGACCTCACCGCATCGACGGAATCGATGCGCGGTGCGTTGACCCTCGAAGCAACTCTGTCGCCGGACGAGATCGTCATCACGACCGCAAGACTCGGTGACGAACTCGAGATCCGCACGGCACGTTACGAGTCCTTGCCCGACGGCGAGTTCACGGCTCGCGTCGAGGCGCGCACGCCGCTCGGTGAGGTCGATCTGGAAGTGCGGTCGCGGGACCGGGAGTTGGCGTTCCGCGGCGCGTTGATGGACGTCGACGTCGCGCCTCTGCTCGACCTCCTCGGCCTCGAGACGGACCAGTACGGCGGTTCGTGGACGGCACGCGGAGTGTGCGTGCTGCCGCTCGATGCGCCGGAGCGCTTCACGGCCGACCTCGAGGTCAGCGCCATCGATCCGCTCATTCTGGGGCGTTCCGCGGACGCGCTCACGGGCCGATTCCTGGCCGATGAGCGGCGATTCCAGGTCGAGCGCACGCTCGTCCTCTCGGGTCCGAACGCGGCGGAGATCCCCCACGCCTCGGTACCGCGCGATACCGATTTCGAGTGCGAGTTCCTCCAGCGCGCGACCGTCGTCCTCGACGCGGACCTCACGGATCTCGCCGCGATACTCGACGCGAGCCTGGCCCCACCGAAGGATGCACCGCCGCATCGCGTGCGCGCCCGAGTGACGCTCGCGGACGGATGGCTCGCGGTGGAACGCGGCACCGTCGACATCGGTCCGAATCGCATCGAAATCGGCGCGACGCACATTCCTCTCGCAACGGGCCCGCGCCTCGCGTTGGCCGATCCCTCGACCGAGATCGAGCTCTCGGTGCGATCGCCCGACAGCGCCGGGCTCGCGCGGCTGCTCCTCCCCACAGACGTCGCGCGCGAGCTCGGTATCGAAGGATCTCTCGCGGGATCCGTGCGTCTCGCCACCGGGCCGCGCGGTGTGGTGGCTCGCATCGCGCTGCGAGCACGCGACGCGGTCGTACGCGGCATCGCGATCGAGGAGCTCACGCTTCGCGCCGGAATCGCGGAGGGCGTGCTCGCGATCGAGCGACTCGACGCACGCGCGGGTGCGTCGACCCTCGTCGGGACCGGTTCGATTCGTCTCGCGGAACGCCGCTTCGACGCGTTCACCCTGGACATGGATGCACCGGACCTCGAGGCGTTCGGACGAGCCATCGGTTTGGACTCCGCGTGGATCACCGGCCGCGCACGCGTGCGAACGCGTCTCGACGGTCCGTTCACGGCGCCGACGGGCGAGCTCTTGGCCGAGTGCGAGGGCCTGCGCGTCGCGGGCCTCGACATCGCGTTCGCGCAACTCACAGCGCGCGGTGACGGCGCCGCGATCCACGTCGAGTCCCTCGAACTCTTGCTACCGCTCCTCGGCACCGTCCGTGCAGCCGGGCGCGTCGACATCGAGAGCACGACCTCGTTCGCGGCGCGGATCGACCGTTGCGACCTCGAAGCCCTGTACGGCTCGGTCTCTCTGGCGCGACCGGCAACGCTCGAGATCAGGAATGGCCGACTCGACATCGGAACTCTCGAACTCGCCGGCGGCGATGGGGCCGTGAGGCTGCGCGAAGCTCGCTACGACGAAGGCTGGTGCGTGGATGCCGAGCTCACCGCTGCGCGCGTCGGGCGGATCCTCCGCGCGTTCGGCCTCGCTGTCCCCGGCACGTTGGTGCTGGACGGTGCCGCGTCCGTTGCCCTCGGTCACACGCCGGATGGAGGACGCGACGGCCCCCTCGCGTTGACTCTCACCGCGGACGTCGCGGATCTCGCGGACGCGCCGCTGCCCGGCGGTTTCCGAGTTCGTGGATCGTCACGCGCCGTGGTCGAGCTCGGCGGGACATGGCGCGCACCGCGAGGACGGATCGATCTTGGTGCACACGACCTGGAGATCGAGGACGCGGTCGGAGCGGTGCGCGTCTCCGGCGCCGACGTCGCGGTCACGGCGATCGTCAGCGACGTCGTCACGATCGAGTCGTGCGTGGTCACGCTGCCCTCCGCTCTGAGGATCGAAGCGAGTGGTACGGCGGCCGTAGCCTTCGATCTCGATCGTCTCACACGCGCGGAGTTCGACCATGTCGTCCTCGCGCCTCTCGACCTCGCTCTGCACGTCGACGCGCCCGACCTGTCGCCGCTCGCGGATGCGCTCGAAGTCTTGAGACGGACCTCGGGGGCTCTCGCGGCCGATGTACGCCTCACCGGGTCGATGAGCGACCCGGTCGTCGTCGGCAACGTGCGTCTCTCGAACGGCAGCGTCAAACTCGGCGCGGCGCTGCCGACGCTTGCCGGACTCGAACTCGACCTCGTGCTCGGCGGACAGCGCGTCTTGATCAGAACAGCACACGGGACTTTCGGCGGCGGCGACATTACTTGGACCGGTTTCGTCGCGATCGATGGGCCCGAGCCGGTGCTCGATCTCGCCGTGACGGGCAAGAGCGTGCCGCTCGTGCGCAGCGCCGAGGTCTCTCTGCGCTCGGATGTCGAACTCTCCATCCGTGGTCCTTGGCACCAACTGGTTCTTTCCGGAACTGCGGCCTTGCGCGAGGCGCGCTTCGAGCAGCGTCTCGATCTGGGCACGCTGCGATCGCTCTTCGAATCGAAGTCCGGCGACGCTGGCAGCTCAGGCATCCTCGAACTCCCGCCGATCCGTGAAGCGCCGTTCGATGCGATGACCCTCGAGCTCGACGTGCACTCGGACAAGCCGGTCCGCGTACGCACGCCGCTTTTTCAGGCCGAACTCCTGACGCGATTCGCCGTGCGCGGTACCGGCGCGGCGCCGACGCTCGCGGGCTCGCTCGATCTGGTCGCGGGGCGCGTGGCCCTGCCGGCATCCAAGCTCGACATCACGCGCGGTCGCGTCGACTTCGACGCCGACGATCCGGGTCGAGCGCGTATCGACCTCGCCGCCGAAGGTCGAGTGAGCGGCTACGAAGTGCGCGCGCGAGTCACGGGCACGACCGACGATCCCGTCGTCGAGCTCACGTCGATTCCGCCGGCGACTCACGAGGATCTCGCGCTGCTGCTCCTCGCCGGACGCCAGCCCGGATCGCGCGGATTGGGCCTCGACCAGGATCGAGTGTTCGGTGAAGTCGCCACGCACGTCGCGCGCGACATCGCGTACGAGTGGTTCGGCGACGCAGGCGAGAACTTCGCCGACCGTATGGAACTTTCCACCGGCGGCGACGTCACGCAGACGGGCGCCGACACGATCGAGGTGCGCTTCCGCTTGACGGGACCCAGCCGTGGCGCGGGCCGCACCGTGTACTTGCGCGGCGAGCGCGACATCTACGACCGGGTCAACATGGGCGTGCGATTCGTACTGCGGGTGCCATGAGAGCCGGCCCCGCCGCCGGGACGCGTGCGCTGCTCGCCACCGTGCTCATCTTCTTCACGGCGGGCTGCTCGCTGCTCGGTGGATCTTCCCCCCCTGAGGACGTGGACCTCGAGTTCGAGGGCTTCGCCGCCGTCGAAAGGTCCGAAGCGATCGAGCGCATCGCGTACCTCTTCGAGGAGTTCGCCAGCGAGTCGTCGCACGGCCCCGTGCTCGACGACGCGGCGTTCGAGCTGGAATTGCTCCTCGAATCCCGAGGCTTCCGCGAGGCGCGCGTCGAATCGGCGCTCGTGACAGATGAGGGCACGCGCCCCATCGCTCGGTTCGTAGCGAACCTCGGTGTGCGGACTCGGATCACGACCCTGGAGCTCGACGGTGTGGACGCGGCGCAGCGCGAGGCGGCGCGGGCAATCCTGCGAACGGGCGTCCAGGACTCCTGGTACTCCGAGCGCGCCGTCTCCGCCGGGGTCCGTGCGCTCGTGGCGTGGCTGCGCGAACGAGGGTATGCCCGCGCGGAGGCCGCCGAGCCACGCGTCGTCTTCAGCGCCGATGGCTCCGAGGCCGTCGTGACTGTCGCGGTCGTGCCCGGTCCACTGCACGAGTTGGCGCAGGTCGACATCCGCTTCGCGTCGGGAGCGAGACCCGAGGGCATTCCCGCTCCGACCCTCGATTCTCTAGTGAAGGAATTTCTCGGCAAACCGTGGACGGAACGCGTCAGCCGACATTTGCGTGGCCGTATCGGTGCCGTCCTCGGCGAGCATGGATACCCGGACGCGAAGGTCGCCGGGCAACAGTCCGACCAGGATCCGTCCGCGGTCGTCTTGGTGTTCGACGTGGATCCCGGCCCTCGCGTGCGCATCGGAGTCGTGCGCATCCAAGGTGGCGATGCGACGCGCGCCAGCTTCCTCGAGAGCCGTGTCGAACTCGAAACGGACGCTTGGTACCAACGCTCCCTCCTCCTTGCGACGATCCAGAATCTCTCGCGCTCAGGGCTCTTCGACTCCATCGACGTGGCGGTCGTCGCCGCGGATCCGCCGCACGTCGTCGATGGCGCGGAGACTCGCGATGTCGTGGTCGACGTGGTGGAAGCGCCGGCGCGCGAGTTCCACGTCGAGCCGGGATACGGGTCCTACGAGGGCTTGCGACTCGGCTTCGGAGCGCGCCAGAAGAATCTCTTCGGGACGGGACGCATCGCCGACCTCACGGCGACCGTCGGCGAGCTCGCGCAGCGCGCCGAACTTTCTCTGATCGATCCGTGGATCCTCGGAAGCAGCGCGACGGCTACCGCTTCGGTGTTCTGGAATCGACGGCAAGAGCCGTCCTTCGAGCGCCTCGAACGCGGCGTAGAACTCGGCGCGTCGTGGCGGTTGGGCGAAGAATGGAGCGTGCGCGCGAACTGGCAGTACCGTCAGAGCGAGGCCCGCGATGTCGAAGTCGATGCGCCGGCGGTCGACGACGACGTGGGCATTTCCGAGATCTCGTTCCAACCGACGTGGGACTCGCGCGATGCGTTCGACGATCCGCACCGCGGACAGCTCACGCGCGGGGGCGCGGACATTTCCGCGGATGTGCTCGGATCCGAGGTCGAATTCGTGCGTCTCCGTCTCGAACATGCACGCTTCGTGCCGCTCGCCGCGCGCACGACACTCGCTCTGTCGGCACGCATCGGCTGGATCATGCCCATCGGTGGCACGGACGAGATCCCGATCCAGGAACGGTTCTTCAACGGCGGCGAGAACAGCGTGCGGTCCTTCCGCGAGAGCGAACTCGGCCCCGAGGATTCGAACGGTTCACCAATCGGTGGTGAAGCCTCGACGACCGCAACGGTGGAAGTCCGGCAGGGGCTCGGACGTCGATTCCAAGTCGCCGTGTTCGTGGATGCAGGCACGGTCGAACTCGAGAGCGACGACCTCTTCGCGTTCACGGATCCGGGTTTGGGGATCGGGGTCGGCCTGCGCTACTTGCTGCCGATCGGTCCGATCCGACTGGATGGCGCAGTGAATCCCGATCCCGACGAGGGCGAGTCCGACGCCGTGATGCACCTGTCGGTCGGTTTCTCCTTCTGAGAGCGTGTGAAGGAATCGAGCCTACACGCTCCCAGATACCATCTGCGCCGCTCCGCAGCGCGTCGCCCGTGAATTCTTCACAGGCTCTCGGAGCGTGTGAAGGAATCGAGCCTTTGGGCTCTCAGATTCATGTGGCGACGCTTCGCGTCGCGAGAGCGTGTGAGTTCTTCACACGCTCCGGGCGCAGTCAACCAACCGAACGCGCGCGCATCCAAGCGAGAACGCGTTCTGCGCGCGCATCCCAGGTGTGCTCGCCGGCGCGCGCGCGCAAGCTGGCCGACATCCTCGCGCGGAGCTCGGCGTCGCCCAGAACGCGCTCGATCCCGCGTGCGAGCGCCGCGGGATCGTCGGGCGCGACGAGCACGGCGTCGAGGTCACGCCGCAGGATCGACGCGAGGCTCGGAACGTCGCTCGCGACCAGCGGCAACCCGGCGGCCATGCTCTCGAACACCTTGAGCGGCGACGTGTACTTCGAGCTGATCGCCGGTTGCGATCGATTCGGAACGACACCGACGTCGCCGGCCTCGAGATACGTGGGGATCTTGTCGGGAGGCTGGAACCCATCGATGCGCACGTTCTGCAAGCCGCCCGCGAGCGCTCGAATGCGCGCGACATCGGCATCCAATCCGCCAGCGACGACGAAGTACGCCGACGGCACGAGTCGCGCTGCTTCGATCAAGACGTCCACGCCTTTCCACGCGAGCAATCCGCCGGTGTACACGACGAGCGGCGCTTCGACGGGGAGGCCGAGCGAGCGGCGCGCATCGGCGCGGCTGTGCCGGTCCGCGAAGCGCTCGGGGGCAAAACCGTCGTGCTCGACGACGATGCCGCCCGCGGCGATGCCGAGATCGAGGAGGTCCGCGCGTACACCCTCGGAGATCGCGATGATCCCGCGGACGCGAGTCGCGGCATCGAACAGCCAGCGTCGACGCGTCCGACCACCCGGCACGCGATGGATCTCGAGGAACGTCGTGGTCGAGCCGCCGCGCACGAGGTGGCGCGCGCACTCGAGCTCGCGCGAGATCACGATCGCACTCGGGGATTCACGCAGGATGCGTCGCGCCGCGTTGCGCGCGAACGTCAACTCTTGCAGGCGTGCCGGAACGTACTGGAGGACGCGCGGGACGCGCTCGATCCAGTCGACACACGGAACGCGCACGAGCTTCGGCCGCGCGTGCTCGCGGATGCCGTACCACGCGAAAGGATCCGCGTGGGCCCCCAGATCCACGTGCGCGACCCGGTCCGCCACGAAGAGCGTCGTGGCGACGCCCGCACGTTGGAACGCCGCCGAGGTCTCCGCGACCTGCAGAGCTTGCGCGCGATGCGAGGGAAAGCGCGTGTTGGCGACGACGACGAGCGTGGTTTCCCCCATCGCGCGGCGCGTCAGCGCTTCGGTTCGCTCGTCGGTTGATCGATGCCGATCCCGCCGTCGGTGTACCCGAGACCCTTGAGGCGCTGTTCGGCTTCGCGATCACGCGGTGAGTACTCGATCCGAATCGCGGGCATCGACTGGAACCACACGCACAACGCACCCGTGAGGCGCCGCGCTTCCTCGATGTTCTGAGCGAGGACGTTCTTCGTCTCGTCCGGATCGTTCACGAGGTCGAGGAGCACGGGGCCGATCCCGTGCGACGTCTCGCCCTTCTCCCAGCCGTCGCCACAGATCAGTGCGAAGGGCACGAGCATCTTCCAGCGCCGATCCTGGATCGAGGCGAAGATCGCGTTCTCGGCGAAGCTGAACTCGCGCACGGAGGCGACTTCGCCACGAACGAGAGGCAAGAGGCTGGTGCCGTCGATGCGCGCATAAGCGTCGTTGCCCGCGGGCAGCTCGAGACCCATCAAATCGCACACGGTCGGGAACACGTCGATCTCGTCCACGATGGCGCTGACGCGTGTGCCGGCCGGAAGACCACGCGGCAACCTCATCACGAGCGGGATGCGGAGGTTGGTGTTGACCATGTGGTTGTGCTCCCACAGGCCCAGTTCCCCGAGGGATTCGCCGTGATCCGACGTGACGATGACCAGCGTGTCGTCGAGCGTGCCCTGCCGTTCGAGTTCGGCCAGGATCGCGCCGATCGCCGCGTCCGCCTGCGTCACGCCCGCGAAGTACAGGTCCTGAATCTGACGCACGTCCGCCGGTGACGGCTTCACGTCGCCGCGCTCGATCGCTTCACGGTGGTACGCGTAGAACGTGGTGAACGGGCCCTCGTAGTTCGGATCGACGTACAGATCCTTGAACTCGCGTGGCGGGTCGTAGGGCGTGTGGGTCGAGTAGAGATGCACCATCGCCGAGAAGCGCTTCTGCCCGTTCTCCTCGAACCATTCGCGCGACGTGCCGGCCACGTCGCCGCCGGTTTTCTGCGCGAGCTTCGCGCTGAGGAGGTGCAGCAGGAGGTCGGAACGGAAGACGCTCCACGCGCTCTCCGCGACGACGAGACCGTGACCCGCCATCTGCTCGTAGTAGAGGTCGAAACCCTGGATCAGACCGGAGCCGGTCGAGAGCGTGCCCGTGTGGAACGAAGCCGAGAGGAAGTCCGCGTCCTCGAGGTGACGACCATCGCGACGCGCCGCATTCTCCAGGTGCGCCGCGATCGTGACGTTCTCGACCATGCGCGTGCCCGCGGCCATCTTCACGAGCCCATGCCGGCGCGGATACTTGCCGGTGAGCATCGAACCGAAGCTGGTCCATGTGAACGGCGCCTGCACGAAGGCGTTCTCGAACACGACACCGTCGCGCGCGAGGGCGTCGATGTGCGGCGTCTTCACACGCGGGTGTCCGTAGCAACCCAGCGTGTCTTGCCGCAGGGCGTCGACGACGACGAGCAGGACGTTCGGCACGTCGCGCGTGCGCTCGTTCGGGACGCCGTGACCGCTGAGCGGATCACGTTGCAGCAGCAGGTACGTCGCGCCGCCCGCGAGGAACACGCCGGCGGGGACGAGGATCCATCGCCGCGCTTCGATGAAGGCGGCCAGCGGGCGCGCGGCGAAGCGCGCGATCACGATGGCGGCGAGAAGGAACACGAGGGTCGCAAGGAGCCGCCGCGTGCTGAAGGAGCTCTGCCCGTAGAACACGAACGGGCGCGTCCACCAATAGAGTTCTGCGAACAGGCCGGCGGTCAGCCCCAGCGCGCAGTAGGCCTGCAAGCGCGCCAACGCGCTCCAGCGCCCGAGCGCGGGATGGAAGACGAGCGCGAACGTGACCAGCACGGAAAACGCGAGGGCCGTGTACTCGAACGCGCCCGCGGCGAGGCAGCCGAGGAGCGACAGCGGCGAGAGCGCGGCCGACGTGTTCACGGCCGCGACGACGCCGTCGACGAGCCCGAAGCCGAGGCCCAGGACGACCGCTGCCTGAACGCTGAGTCCGAGGCTCTCCGGTAGTCGGACGAGCGGAGCCGCTGTCTTCATCAGGGGAAGCCTACCCGAGCCGCCAAGTGATCCGGCGACCGTCCCGGCGGACGTCGCTCGCGGCCGCCGGAACGCGGTAGTCGACGTGGCGCGCCCCACCGTCCTCGACCAGGGATTCCTCGACGACCAGCCCTGCGCCATCCACCTCGAAGCGACGTTCGATGCGGCTCTGCGGCACCACGCCGCCGTCGCGGTGCGCTAGGCGTGACTCCACGACGATCGACGTGCCTTCGAGCCGGACTTCGGGAGCGAGATCGAACGAGCTCGACACGCGCGGCGCTCCGAATGCCAGGATGCCGCGGCGCACGACGCCCGGCGGGGTCGCGAGCGCCTGGGCCAGGCGTCCGCGGCGCGCCGCAACGCGCGCGAGCCACAGCGAGAAGCGCAGTTCGCCCCCACCGCCGCGCCAGCCGCGCGCGAGGGACGGTCCGCCGAACGACGCATTCCACTCGCCCTCTTGGGCACCGCCGAGGCGACAGCGCTCGAGGAGGTTTCGACCTTCGCGTTTGCCATAGACACGTACCAGTCCCGCGCCGTGCGGACTGCCGTGGTGCACGTTCACCGCGGGTCGCGCGCCGCGGATCCACGCGACGGCCCGACCGTCCTCGAGACGACCGAGGTTCGCGTCGGGGAACCAACGCAGGGACACGTCGATCGAATCGGGCCCGGGCTCATACGGTGTCGGAGCGCGCGCTGCACTCTCGAGATCCGCGAGCGCGCGCGCGATCCACAGCGCATGACCGGCCCAGAACACGGGGCATTGGTAGCTCGGAACGCGACCCGCTCCCGGGAGATGACTCCGCGGTCGCCCATCGGCCTCGAGGTGCGCCGCGAAAGCACGGAACGCACGCAATGCGGCGAGGCCCAAGGCCGGATCGCCGTACATCGTGCGACCGCGCGCGAACGCGAACACGTCGAACGGATTCGACGCGACCTCGTACTCGGCGCCCCAATACCAGGGCTTCGCCTCGACGAGCCCGCACTTCACGCCGTCGGGACCTTGGAGGACGCGCGCGAACTCGAGCGCGCGCCGGATCGGAACGGCGAACAGCGCGTCACGCGGATCGCGGCCGAGCTTCTCCAGCGCGTACAGCGTGAACGCCGGGATCCGCGACTGGTAGAAGCTCGAAACGTCCGCGGATCCGGCGTGTTCCGCGCCCCACTCGCGCGGGTGGTACGGGAAGCTCCCGTCGCCGTGCTGGATGCCCTCCAACGCGCCGACGGCTTCGATCGCCGCCTTCTCGAAGTCCGTGTCGGGATCGAGCGACGATGCCGCCGCGAGACCGGTGAGGCCCCACGCGCGTTGCGCGGGGATCCCCTTGTCGAGTACGGCGTAGCGCAAGTAGGTCCGCGCGTGCAGGCGGCTCGCTTCACGAAAACGAGCGCTTTCCGACGGGCGTAAGCGGCTTCCGAGGCCAACGACCACGTGCGCCAACGCGTCGCTCGCCGCTCCTCCGTCGATGACGGCGTTCGAGCAGTTGAACGGATCGTGACGCCCGGGACGGAAAGTGAAACACGGGCTCGTCCCTTCGCGCACGAGGTTGTCGCACGCGCGCCGCGCGACCCCGAGCGCGAGGTCGACCAGGAACCGCTCGTCGCGCGCCGGATCCCGCCTCAGGAGTTCGCACGCGATCACCGCCGCGCCGACGTTCTTGCCCGTGTGCTCCACGCCGTGATCCGGACAGATCATGCGGCCGTCGGCGTCGCGCAACGACGCCATCCAACGCACGATGCGTCGCAACGGTTCGAGGAACTCCTCGCGGATCGGGAGCGATGTGCTCATCGGGGACGAGCAGGATCGGCTCTCGCGCGCTCCGACTCAAACTCCGATCGAGATCAAGCGCGCAGGAATCCGGTGAAGTGTTCCCACACCGGGAGCAGCGGCTCCTCCGGCCAACCCTCGGCGCGCCGGTAACACTCGACGACGTAGAGTTCGACGACCGTGAGCGCCACGCAGGCCTTGACCCACCAAGCAGCCACTTCGCCGTGGTGCTTGCGGTAGAACGCGAGGCGATTGCGCTGGTACTCGGTCTCGTGATCCGGCGCCGGGGCACCCGCGGATCCGCCCGCGTAGACCACGCGCGCGGCCTCCAGGTAGCCGATGCGCCACCCGGCTTCCGCGAGTCGAGCACACAGGTCCGCTTCGTGGAACTCGGCGCCCATGGTCTCGTCGAACGCGCTCTCCTTGCGCAACGCCTTGCGCCGCATGAGGAGGCACGCGCCCGACGGACACTCGACGTCACCGTCCTGGTCGTAGTCGAAGTCGCGAGCCAAATAGCGGTTCACCTCCCGGTTCGAGGGCCAGGCACGCTCGAGCGGCGTTCCGTGCAGGATCGGCGTCCACAAGTTCGGGAGCCGCTTGTGCATCGGGAACGTCGCTCCATCGAGATCGACGAGCCGCGGCGCGACCGCGCCGTACCGCAGGTTCGTCTCGAGGAAGGCGATCATTTGCTTGATCGCGTTCCCGGTGACGATCGCGTCCGCGTGCAGGAACAGGACGTAGGCACCGCGCGCCGCGCGCAGCCCGAGGTTCATCGTCGCGGCGAGACCTGTGCGCTGCGTGTTCTTCAGCAGACGCACGTGTTGGAAGTCGTCAGCGACCATCCGTGCCGAACCGTCGCGGCTGGCGTCGTCGACGACCAGCACCTCGGACGACATCGGCAGACACACCTTGAGGCTCTCGAGGCACGCCCGCAGATGACTCTTCGTGTTGCACGAGCGCACGACGACGGAGATCGTGCTCACGACGACACCTCCATCAGGGCGACGAGACGGTCGGCCAGTCGTTCGACTTCGTGATCGCGCGCGACGATCGCCCGCAAGTCGGTGCCGAGACGCGTTCGTTCGTCGCGCGGCATGTCGAGCAGGCCCTCGATCCGCGAAGCCAACTCGCGCGCATCACCTTTCGTGAATGCGAGAGCGGCGGCCCGGTGCCCCAAGTCCGTGACGAGCGGCGGAACCGCCTCGTTGCAGGACACGACCGGTCGGCGGCTCGCCATCGCCTCGAGCACGACTTTGTCGATGCTCCCCGTGAAGCTGGCATTCACGACGACGCTTGCGCGGTCGTACCAGCCACCGATGTCGCGGTAAGGAACTTCGCCCGCGAGCGTCACGCACTGTTCGATCCCGGAACGCGCGAGGGCTTCCCGCACGCGCTCCCCATATGCATTGTCTGCCACCGTGAGACCTCCTCCTACGAGGTCGAGGCGGAGATCCCGACCGCTCGCGTGGAGGAGCCTGACCGCCTCGATGACGGTCAATGGGTCCTTCGCTGGCGTGAGCCGTCCCACCGCGAGAATGCGCGGTGGATCGACTGGGTCCTCGTCCCGACGTCCGAAGTGATGCAGGTCGATGCCGTGACCCGTCACCACACGACGAGGTGTATCGAGTCGCAAGGACTCGTGGCTTGCGGTGAAGACCTTCGCTACGACGTTCGAAGCGCGTACGAGTCGCGCGTCGACCGTCGCGTGCGTGTACCACAAGTAAAGTCGAGCTCCGTGACGCCGCGCAGGGCCGTCCGCGAGCAGCGCGTAGCGCGGGACCATGTGGGCGAGGACGACGTCGAAGCCATCTTTTCCCAGAGCTTCGTTCAGGACGGAGCGGTAGCGAAACCACCGCCGGATGCGGCCTTTCCGCCCGATTTCACGCCAATCGACGTTGTGCGGGAGGCCGGTCGTGTTCCCGACCTCGAGCGCGACGACGCGCACGTGCTCGACGCGGGTCGCGAACGCCTCGACCCAACGCGACACGAATCCGAGCACGGCGTCGTCGGCGTCGAGCACCTGCGTGAGGAAGAGCAGCTTCACGAGGCGCTTCTCGCGGCGACGGCCTTCAATCCGTCGGCGTATCCCCGAATCGTGCGCACGCGCTCGCAGTGTTGGACGGAGAGTCGACCGGCTTCACCGAGGCGCACGCGCGCGTTCTCGTCGCGCAACGTCTCCTCGATCGCGGCGCTGAGCGACTCCACGTCGAAGCCGGCGAAACGCCCGTTCAGGCCGTCGGAGAGGAGCTCCCCCATGACGCCGACGCGCGTCGAGACGACGGGCGTGCCGCAGGCCATGGCCTCCACGGTGAAGCGCGGACCACCTTCACACGTGGAGGCACACACGACGACGCGACTCGTGCGGTAGATCGCGGCGAGATCCGCGGCGGACTCGACCCAATCGACGAAACGTGCGTCGATTCCCGCTTTCGCGGCACGCGCCCGTACAGCTGCTTGCAGTGGACCCTTGCCGACGAAGAGAACCGACAGTTTCGTCCCAGCGCGTCCGAGAAGCGCGATCGCGTCCACGATCCGATCGAGGCCCTTGTTCGCGACCATGCGGCCCACGAAGCACACGTCGACTTCGTGCTTCGGCGCGGGCTCGACCGGACGAAACGTGTCGAAGTCGATGTACAGCGACGGCAGGACGAGGATCTTCTCTCTCGGGACGCCCCACCGAACGAGGAGTTCCGGCATCTCGACGTGGTTCACGACGCGAAATGCAGCAGCTCGGGTGCGGGCCCAGCGCACGTACGTGCGCGCCACGCGTTGGTCGAAACGCTCGCGCCAATCCGCAGCGACCGGATGACCGGGCACGTGGTGGATCTCCGAGACGTACGGCACGCCCGTCGCGGCGGAGAGACGGGCACTGCCGATCCCGTTGTAGAACCAGCCGTAATCGTGACTCGTGACGAGCGCGTGCTCGTGCTCGGCGATGAGCCGCGCACCTTCCTCGGCGATCCACGCGGCCATCCGGGAACGTCCGACGGGCGCGGCATGCAGGTGTACATGGCCCTCGACGACGGCCACCGTCGCCGGCTTCGGAGGTCGCGGGCACAGCACGTCGATCCGCTCGAAATGCCGCGCGAATTCGTGGAGGAGCGTCGCGAACGGGCCGCGCTCGCCGATCGCGACCTGGCGATCGCCCGACACCATCAGGAGGCGCACGTGCGTTCCTCCACGACCCGCGTGTACACGTCCTCGAGTCGCTGCGCGAGGCTCGCGGCCGAGTTGCGTTTCTCCACGCGCAGCCGAGCGCGGACGTCGAGCCCTTGCAGGAGCGCCGGGTTCTCGAGGAATTGCGAGAGGCCGAACGCGAGCTCGTCCACGCTCGATCCGATCCACCCGGTGCGCTCGTGCACGACGATTTCCGCACAACCTCCGACGTTCATCGCGATCGCGGGTTTTCCGGCCGCGGCAGCTTCGACGAGAGCCACGGGCGCACCCTCGGAACGCGACGTCAAGAGCACTGCGTCGAGGTCCGCCATGACGGCCGGCATGTCGTGAAGCACGCCGACCAAGTGCACGCGCGCGCGCAAGCCTGGTTCGAGAGCTCCGATGCGTCGCTCCAAGGAACCGCGCAGCAGGCCGTCGCCGACGAACACGAGCTCGAGCCGCGGATGACGCGCCGCGAGTACGCTCACGACGTCGATCGCCAACTCGGGCTGCTTGACGTCGGCCAAGCGCCCGACGACGCCGACGAGAAAAGTGTCCGCGCGCGCTTCGACCAGAGAGCGCAGCGCGCCGTTTCGGCCGGAGATCGCGAGGAACGGCTCGAGGTCGATCCCCGGGGGCACGACCACGATGCGGCGTTCGTCGGCCACGATCCCGAGGCGCACGAGGTCGTCCGCCGTGGCGTGCGAGACGGCGAGCACGCGATCCGTGTCGCGCGCGAGGTGGGCCTCGATCGCGCGTAGCCCCTTCGAGATCGGCTCGGGGAAATAGCCTTCGAGCACATGCCCATGGAACGTGTGCACGCGCGCAGCACGCGGCACCGCGGAGATCGCCGCGCGACGCCCCAGAGCACCCGCCTTGCTCGCGTGGGTGTGCACGACGTCGGGATCGAACGCGCGGAGGCGCGTCTTCAACGCGGAGAGTGCGAGCACGTCCCCCACGCCCGTGATGCCGCGTCCGAGGCCGGGAACGCGTTCGACGTGCAATCCGCGCGACATGAACGTGTCGAAGAGATCGCCCTCGCCTGCCAGCGGCGAACCCGCGTACAAGCGCACCTCGTGCCCGCGCGCGCGGAGCACGGTGTCGGCCGCGAGTGCTTGCCGCGCGGGTCCACCCAAGTTCAGGCGCGTCAGGACGCGGGCGATGCGCATGCGAGGGACGCGAACTCGTGGCGTTCGAGGACGTCGCGGACGATTCCGTCGAGATCCATGGTGGGCAGCTCGAATCCGAGGGACGCGAGACGGTGGAGATCGGGCACGCGCCAGCGGACGTCCTCGAAAGTCGAGTGGACGGCGCGACGCGGGTCCACGTGTTCGATCGTCCCACCACCGGCCGCGCGCGTGACGGCTTCGGCCAACTCGCGCACCGTAGCACGCGCTACGCCGCCGACGTTGAGCGGCCCGCCCGGAACGTCGTCGCAGAGCAGGAGTTCGGTGAGGACTCGCGCGACTTCGTCGACGTGGCCGAAGGTGCGCACTTGAGCGCCGTCGCCGTGCACCAAGAGCGGCAGTCCCGCGCGTGCGCGCTCGACGAAGTTCGGCAGCACCATCCCTTGCGACGATTCCTGTCCCGGGCCGACGACGTTGAAAAAACGTGCGAGGACCGGCGCACGCCCGTTCGGCCACGCGCGCGCGGCGGTCAGCGCGCGCTCGCCCGCGACCTTCGCGGCGGCATACGCCCAGCGCCCCGTCGACGAGATGCCTCGCAACGGATCGTCTTCCCGGAGCGGCCGATGCGCGGGCAGGTAGACCTCGCTCGAGGACGCGAACACGATGCGCGGCAACGCAGCGTCGGGTTCGCCCTCGAGCGCTGCGAGCATCGCGGCGAGCGGCTCAGCAGTGCCGCGTCGTGCGGCTTCGGGATCGGCCAGCACACGCGCGACGCCGACGACGCCGGCGAGGAGCAGGATCGCGTCCGGTCGGCCGTTCTGGTCGAACTCGCGTCTCCAAGCAGCGCTCTCCGCGAGGTCCGCCAACCGGACCGCGGGTCCCGGCCGTCGGTCGAGCGCGAGGAAGTCGATCCCCTTCGCGTCGAGGACGCGCACGACGGCCGAACCGATCAGGCCAGAGCCCCCGGCGACGACGACGCGCCGGCGATCAGATGTCGTGCTCACGGGCGCCATGGGGTCTCCGACGAAACGGCAACCCTAGTCTTCCGACACGCCGTCGGAAAGCGCGGCACCCCTCGTCAGAGCGCGAAGAGGAGCAGGTGGTAGCCGAAGAGCAACGTGTACGCGACAGCCGCGGTCCACAGGCCGATGCGCGCCAAGTGGAAATTCTTGTGGATGCACAGGACGCACAGCGCCGTCCCGATCACCGTCGCTTTGAGTACGACGAAACCCGTCCGTCCCGTTTCCAACAACATCGCCGCGACCGGGTTGACCTCGGTTCCGCCGTTCTGGAGATGGACCAGCGTGAAGAAGCTGTCGCCCGCGTTCATCAGCGCGATCCACAGGAGCGCGAAGAGGACGCCCGAGTCGTACACGTCGACGAAACTGCCTTCGGCTTCGTCGTCACGGCGCGGCCCCTTCCGGCGTCCATTCCGGAAGCTGAAGCGCGAGAAGCGCGGGGTCTTCTGGACTCGGCGGTCGGGGCCCCGACGCTCGCCAGCGAGCGCGCTCTCGTCGCCCGGCGCGCCGTCGTTTCGAGGAAGGGACTGCATGCTCATCCGGGTCGGACTCCGATCGACACGAACGACCTCGGATCTGGAACTTCGTTCGGAGTCATTCACCGAATGACTTCTCGATAGACGGCGATCGTCTCGTCGAACATGCGTTCCAGGCCGAAGCGCGCGCGGACGCGTGCCGCACCGGCTTTCCCCAGGCGGGCGCGCAAATCGGGATCGCGCGCCAATCTCAGCATGCCCGCGGAGAGAGCTGCGTCGTCCGCAGGCGGGACGAGGAGCCCCGTCTCACCCTCGGCCACGACTTCGGGCACGGCCGACACGCGCGAGGCGAGCACGGGCATCTCCGTGGCCATCGCTTCGAGGAAGACGAGGCCGAGTCCCTCCCACAGGGAGCACATGACGAACACGTCCGACGCCGCGAGGATGCGCGGGATGTCGCGACGGATGCCGGCGAAGACGCAGGAGTTCCCAAGTAGAAGCTCACGCGCATGCGCTTCCGCACGCTGTCGCCAATCCCCGAACGGGTCGTCGCCGACGAGCAAGAGCTTCACCGACGGATCCACGGCGCGTGCGCGATCGAACGCGCGCAAGAGCACGTCGTGGGCTTTTTGAGCCGCGAAACGCGCGACGCACGTGAACACGGTGTCGGTCGGAGCGAAGCCGAACTCGGCGCGGACGCGTCGCTTCTCCTCGTCCGTGAGACGCGCGGCGGCTTCGAACGGTGCCGGATCGAGCCCGTAATACACGCGCCGGATGCGCGACTCGTCCACGCGACCGTGTTCGGCGACGAACCGCCCGACGTGATCGGAGAGCACGATCACGCGCTTCGGCACGTTGCCCAGCACGCCGTGCACGCGCGACACGAGCGGTCGCTTCAGCACTTGCTCGTCGTTGTGCTTGCTCGAGACGAGCCGCGCCGATCGGAACGCAACGATCGCAGCGACGGCGCCCAAGGCGTCGGCCTTCAAGAGGTGCGTGTGGATCAAGTCGAACCCGCGCATCCTTCGGATGAGATCGAAAGGACTCGTGCGCGAAGCCTCGATCGCCCCCGCACGCCGGAAATCGTCGGCCAGCGACCCCGCTCCCTTCAGCCACGCGACGTGCACGGCGTGGCCGCGCGCCGTTTGGCCGCGGACCTGGGACAAGAGATGCATCTCGGCGCCGCCGACGTCGAGAGTCGTGATCAGGTGCAGGATCTTCACGTGGCCTCACGGTAGACGGCCTCGAGGCCGCGGACCATCGCTTCGATCGTGTGACGCGCGACGAGTTGCTCGCGCGCGCGACGACCTTGTTCGCGAGCTTCGGCGTCACTCCGGCCGAGCTGTGTGCACAGCGCATCGGCCAGTTCGTGCACGCCGATCGCCGCAGCGATCTCGCCCGTCGCACCGCGTTGGACGAGGTCGATCGCGCCATCCACCGGCGTCGCGACGACAGGTTTCGCGGCGGCCATGGCCTCGAGGACTGCGTACGGCATCCCCTCCCACCGCGAGGGCAGCACGAGGAAGTCGGCCGCGGCGAGAAGCGCGGGCACGTCCTCGCGAAAACCCAGGAAGCGCACGCGACGCGCGAGCCCGAGCCCGGCACAAATCCGCTTGAGCCGCACCTCGTCTTCGCCGGACCCGGCGAACGCGACGGAGAGGCGCTCCAGGCCGGGTCGTGCGAGTGCCGCGAGCAGCAGGTCTTGACCTTTCGCCGCGTTGAGGAGACCGACGACGAGCGCGATGCGACCGCGCGTGTCTTCCGCGAGCTCGGAACGTGGCGCCGCTCGCGCAGCGAGCCAAGGTGCGGGGTCGATCCCGTTCGTGACGACGCGCACGCGACTCGCCTCGACGACACCGCAGGCAGCGATCGTGCGGCCTTCGGAGGGCGAGACCGCGATGACGCGCGACGTGTGCGCCGAGAGTCCGGTTTCGATCGCGCGAAAGAGCGCGCGTTGCGGTGCGCTGAACATCGCACCGAACAGGAACGCGAATGTGTGCGGCGTGTGGACGCGCCCACCACGATCCTCGAGCACGGATGCCAAGCGCCCCAACGCGCCGCCTTTGCTCGAATGCGTGTGGACGACGTCGGGTGATTCCGAGCGCACGACGCGGCGCAGCTCGGCGAGATGTCGTGCGTCCGTGAAGGGCCTGAGCCCGCGGACCATCCGCACACGGTGCACACGCACCCCGAGTCGCTCGAGCCGCACGAGGTCCACTTCGAACGACGGCTGTCGCAGGGATGAGACCGCGAGCGCCACGTCGAGACCACGCACGCGCTGCCCCGCCGCGACATCGACGAGGTGACGGCGCGTGCCGCCGATCGTGCACTCCATGACGTGCAGGACGCGCACGCAGCGGCTCAATACGCGCCCGAACCCTTGACCACGGCGAAGCCGGTCAAGGCGATGATGACGACGTCGAGGAGCAGCGATTGGTGCTCGATGTAGTAGAGGTCGTAATCGAGGTTCTGGTGGATCGCCGCCGCGCGCGCGTAGCTGATCTGCCACAAACCCGTGATCCCCGGCTTGACGCGCAAGCGCTCGCGTTCGAGCGGACCGTACTGGTCCACGATGAACTTCATCTCGGGACGCGGCCCGACGACGCTCATGTGCCCCGCGACGACGTTGAAGAACTGGGGCAGCTCGTCGAGGCTGTAGCGCCGCAGCCAACGACCGATGCGCGTGATCCGCGGGTCGTAGGACGAGCGCGGTGTCGGCGCGTCGCCCGACATGTGGTGGTGCATCGTGCGGAACTTGATCATCGGGAATGGCTGGCCGTCCTTGCCGACGCGGGTCTGCACGAAGAAGACGGGACCACGCGACTCGCGCAGGATCAGTATCGCAGTGACGAGCAGCACGGGCGCCGCGAGCAAGATGACGAGGGATGCGACCAGGAGGTCGAGCCCACGTCGCCCCACGGTCTGCACGAGGCTGCGCCGGCGTTCGGGCCGCGTGATGAGCGGGATCGAATCGAGCGTCTCGATCCGCAGCTTGAACGCGAGCAGGTGGTAGAAGCGCGGGACGATCTTGTAGACGACTCCCAGCCGCTCGCACTCCTCGACGATTCTCATCACGGTCTCCTCCGGCGCCTCGGGCGTCGCGATGAAGACCTCGCTGATCTTGTGGATCCCGACGAGGCGTTCGAGGTCGTCGAACCCGCCCAGGATCCGCCCACGTTCGATGGACGGGTCACGCTGGTCGGGCTCGTCGTCGACGAAACCGACCAAGTTCAATCCGAGCGTCGGCACGAGCATGAACTTGCGCTGCAGCTTGCGACCCGTGTCCCCGGCCCCGTAGACGAGGACGTTGCGGTTCCCGATCCCGCGCCGGTGCAGCAGCTGGATGGTCTTGAACGACACGAATCGGCTGGCCGTCGTGAGCGCCAGGATGAGGGCGAACGTGACCAGCAGCGTGAGGCGCGAGATGTTGTTCGGGTTGATGTCGAGGTCGATGATCCGGTGCAGCGGCACCAGGACTTCGAACACCGGCCCCGCCGCCGTCTGCTGCGTGCTGTGCAAGTAGACGATCAACGTGAAGAGGACCAGGAACGCGACCGACGTCGCTTTCCAGATCGCCTGGAACTCCTCCATGTTGAGCAACGACTTCGTCGGCTTGTACAGGCCGAAGGCGTGGAACGAGACCAGGCACACGGCCGCGATCAAGGCCGAGAGCTTCTGGTACAGCTCGTGCACTTGCAGGCCCAAGCCACCGAGCCGCTCGCCGACCAAGTAGCCGAGCCAACACGCGAGGATCAGCACGAGCAGGTCGACGAAAACCTGAACCGACAGGACGACCGGCTCGAAGTTCCGACGCAGGAGGGTTCCGAGGCTCACGGTGGACACACTCTCCAAGTCCGTGAGGTCGACTCCGAGCTCACGTGAGGTGCGCATTCCGATCGTTCGAGGCGTTGCACGGTTTTCTGGAGGCCGGTGCGGGAAGGCCGGTCCGTGTTGCCGGCCGCGATCCTAGCGAGGGCTGATCCGCGAGGCCAAGGCGTGGAAGCCTTCACTCGCGATGAGGTTCGCCACGGTATCGGCCGCCAGGCCCGCGCAGGTTTCGAAGTGCGTGCGCAACTCACGCGCTGCGAAGAGCGAGGCCTGGTCCGTGACGGCGCGCGCCGAGGCCCACGGCACCCCTGCGCGCGCGGCCACGGCGGCCGCGGCCGCGGTCTCCATCTCGGCCACGCAAGGCCCGGGAAACGCGCGTGCGAGGCGCAGGCGGCGCCAGGGCGAGAACACGGGACGATCGGCCGTGAGGAAGCGCGCCTCGACACCCGGTGCCGCGCGGATCCATGCGGCGCGCACTCGCGAGTCGGAAGAGTTTTCCCGACCTTCGCGCGTCGCCAGGTCCGTTTGGATCGCGCTCGTGGCGTGGACCAGCGTCCCGGGGACGAGTTCGCGGACGAGACCGCCGCAGGTTCCGACGACGAGGAGCGCGCGCGCGGGTCCGCCGGCGAGTAGGACCGCGGCGGCGTGCGCGGCGCGGACCTTCCCGATGCCGCCGACGCAGGCCCGCACGCATTCGCCACGGACATCGATCTCCAAGATCTCGAGGCCCTGGACGTGACGTCGCGCGCGCACGGCGCTACGCAGGGACCCGAGCTCGGCGTCGAGCGCGCACAGAACCAGGACGGCGGTCATCCGGTGAGCATGGCGTAGAGCGACCGTTCGCGCAGCATCGCGTGCTGCCCTCTGGTTTCGAGTGCGAGTCGCTGCACGGAGTTCTTGGATCCCTGCCCGCGAGTTCGGAAGGCGCGCCTCGAGTGAACCGGCTCGCATGGTTTTCGGAGCGCGTCGAGGCCTGTCGAAAAAGCTGCGAAGAACGGCACGAGCTCGCCTAACGTGGAGACGTCCCCCATGCGTCGGTCCGACTTCGTCTTCTTCCTCTCCGGCGCGGCGGCACTCGTCGAGGAAACGGTGTGGGCACGCTGGCTCGCGCGCATCCTCGGGAGCGACGCCGCGGGTGCCGCGATCGTCGTCGCGATCTTCCTCGGAGGCCTGGGGCTCGGCGCACTCCTCTTCGCGCGCGTCGCCGAGAGAACGAGCCGACCGTTGCGTCTGTACGTGATGCTCGAGATCGCGATCGCCGCGTGGGCCGCCGCGACGCCGTTCGTGCTCGGCAACGCGCCGCCCATCGAGAGTTTCCTCGGACGCGCCGCCTTCGCGACCGCGGTGCTCCTCCCACCGACGTTGGGATTCGGCGCGACGGTGCCGCTCATGGCGCGACTCGCCGTGCGCTCGCGTGCCGAGGCGACGAGCGAAACTAGCGCTTTCTATGGTGCAAACACGCTGGGCGCCGCGGCGGGAGCGTTGGCGGCACCGTTCCTCCTCCTGCCGACGTTGGGATTGCCGGGCACACTGTGGGCCGCGGCCGGGATCGAAGTCCTCGCGGCCGTGCTCGCGTTGGTGTTGCTCTCCGAGCCTCTGGGTGAGCCTCGAACCGCGACCCGATCCGAACCGTCGCAGCGCTTCGACCGCATCCTCGCCGCAGCCCTCCTCCTCGGATTCGCGAGCCTCTCACTCGAGATCGCGCTGCTCAGATTGCTCGTCACGGTGACGGGTGCTTCCGTCTACGCGTTCGGGATCGTCCTGTTCGTCTTCCTCCTCGGCATCGGACTCGGCGCGCGTCAACTCGCGGCGCGACGCACGCGCACGGGCATCCCGGAGAGCGCCCTCGAAGATCGCTCGCGGCGCACGCACGAGGCCCTCTTCTTGGCGAGCATCGCGGCACCCCTACTCGTCGTCGTCGGACTCCTCGCGCTGCGGCTCCAACTCGGCGAGGCCGACTTGTTCGCCGGGCTCGCGAACCGCGCCGTGCAAGGCGGATCCGTGGTGCGTTCGTGGTTCGCGCACGCGCTGTTCGCCGGACTCGCATTGCTCCCACCCGCGATCGCATTCGGGGTGGCGCTGCCCGCGGCTGCGGGGTCGCTCGCGGCGCGACGTCCCGATCACGAACGCGAACGCTGGATCGCGCGCATCTATGCCTGGAACACCGTCGGCGCGCTGACGGGCAGTCTCGTCGCGGCCTTCCTCTTGATCCCGGCGTTCGGTCCGCGCGGCGCGATCGTCGCAGCCATCGTCACGCCTTTCGCAGCGGCACTCATCGTGGACAGCCGTCGCAAGCACTACGTCGGCTTGGCCGCGCTCGGAACTCTCGTCGTGGCGACGCAGTCGATCTTCCCGGCGACCGAACGCGACGCGCCGCGCGCGCGGCTCCTCGTGCACGATGCGCACACGACGGCATCGGTGCACGACGCGCGCTCGAGCCGCGGCGAACCGATCCGTGCGTTGCGCGTGAACGGGAAGGCCGAGGCGTCGACGGCACCGGTCGATCGGCGTCTGCAGTACTTGCTCGGGCACGTCCCCGGGCTCTTGCACGGAAACGTGGAGCGCGCGCTGGTCATCGGTCTCGGCACCGGGATGACGGCTGGATCCCTGCTCGACTTGCCGACGCTGACGTCGCTCGAAATCGCCGAGATTTCTCCGGCAGTCGCGCGCGCGGCGCGCGAGTTCGACGCCTGGAACGGATCCGTGCTGACCGATCCACGCACGCGCCTCACGATCGCGGACGGACGTCACCGATTGGCCTTGGCGTCGGAACGATTCGACCTCGTGACCTCGGACCCCGTGCATCCGTGGACGCGCGGGTCGAGCGATCTCTACACGCTGGAGCACTTCACCGCGATGGCCGCGCATCTCGCCGAAGGCGGCGTCGCGTCGCAGTGGTTGCCGCTCTACGAGTTGTCGACGGAGGACGTGCGCACCGTCGCCGCGACGTGGTGCGCAGCGTTTCCGCACGTGACGGCTTGGGTGACGGCCTACGACCTGGTGCTCGTGGGTTCGCGCGCGCCGCTCGCGCACGAGTCGAGCTTCGCCGACGCGCCGTTGCCGCCACGCGTCTTGGAGCACCTCGCGCCGCTCGGAATCCGTTCCGCGCGGGAGATCGCAGCCCTTCGCGTCGCCAGCGACACACGCTTGCGCGCCTTCGCGGCCGGTGTCGAACCCATGCGCGATGCACGACCCGTCATCGAATTCCGCGCGCCGCGCTCAGCTCTTTCGGGCTACTGCGACGAGGTGCTCCGCTGGGCCGCGGAGCCCGCGGGCATCGAGGAATTGCCCGCGGAGTTGCAACCGCCGGCCCGCGCTCACCGCGCTGCGCTCGCGCGCTTCCTCGAGGACCTGCCGGCTGGGTTCACCGCCGCGGCCGATCGTTTGGGCCTCGAACTGCAAGGTCTGTCCGAAGCACGCTGAGAGGCGGTCGGAACACCGAAGGTGGGGGATCGCCGAGTTGCGCAGCCGCGGAGCTCGTCGCACCGGCGAATGCTCACGAACTCTGACGCGTCGCACGCGGTCCCTGTATCCTTCCGCGCTCGAATGCCATGAAGATCGCAGTCACAGGAGCCACAGGATTCATCGGTCGGTACTTGGTCGACGCGCTGCACCGCGTCGGCCACGAGATCACCGTCCTCGTCCGACCCGGCCGCGAGAGCGCGTTCCAGGCGCCCGCCGGTGCAGAGGTGCGCATCCACACCGGCGACCTCAAGAATCCCGCGTCCTTGCACGGATTCCTCACCGGCATCGAGTTGCTCATCCACGTCGCCAGCGCCCACGACCACCTGGGCGAGGACGAGATGCGCGCGATCAACATCCAGGGGACGGATGCACTGCTCACGGAGGGTCGTCGCGGCGCGCACTCGAGCTTCCAGATCTGGGTCGTGAGCTCCGCCGTCATCGGCGCCCCGGTCTACAGCTACTACCGCGATTCGAAGCGTGTGCAGGAGAAGTTGATCCGCGGATCGGGCATTCCGTGGGCGAGCTTTCGCCCGACGCTCGTCTACGGCGTCGGCGACCACCGACACACTGCACCGCTGCTGCGCAAGTGCGCACAACGCGGCGGCTCGATCTGGGTGCCGCACGACGGGCTCTCGAAGATCAACCCGGTTCACGTCGAGGACGTCGTCGACGCCGTGCTGCGCTTCTTCCACTTCGACCGCGGCGTCGACTGCTGCTACGAACTCGCCGGTCCGACGGGCATCCCCTACAACGAGTTCCTCGACCTCACGATCGCCGCAGCGAAGGGCAGCGTGAAGCGTCGCAACATCTCGAAGAAGTGGGCCGACCGACTGATCCTCGTGAAGGGCCTCTTCACGGACGTGACCGACGATCGACGCGCGAGCGCGTACTTCAACCTGAACCACGAGCACGACATCAGCAACGCGGTGGACGAGCTGCATTGGAAGCCGCGCACGTACGCGGCGGGGATCGCGGAGGTCGCGAGCAGCAATTGGTGGCGCGCGGCCAGCACAGTCACGTCCGGACGATGACGAGCGGTCCTGCGCTCGCGTCGCGACGTCGCGCATTCGCGTCGGATCTCCTCGCGATCGGTTCCATCGCGGCGCTGTGCGCGTGTGCGCGTTCGACGACGGACCAGGTCGAGCTGAAACCGGGTTCGACGGTCGAACGCGTCGCCGATTCCGCTTTCGAGGCTGTGCTCGACGTACCCCAGGGGACGTCGTGCGTGCGCTTCGATCTATCCGTCCGCGGCCTCGACATGCGCCTGTTCGCGCGACGCGGGGAACGTGTGGATGAAACGGATTTCACGGATGCAACCGTGACGACGGTCGATGGGCGCGCATCGCTGATCCTGGATCGCTTCACGGAACCGTGCGTCACCGCGGGCCGTTGGTATCTCCGGATCGAGGAGGATCCGCACTCGCCGGGGATCACGCCCGGAATCGAGCCGACACTGGCGCTCGCGACGCGCGTTTTCGCGACTGCGACGCACGCGGTGCTCGAAGCCGGACGACGCTCTACGACGTCGATCCCCGAGCACGATTCCGGCGGCAGGACCTTTCGCATCGACGTGCCGAGCGGTGCGCGTGCGTTGCGCGTCGACGTCCTCGACACGGACGCCGACGTGGATCTGTTCGCCGGATACGGAGCTCCACTCACGCAGGTCAGCGATGACACACCGGCCGCCGAGCACACGTACGGCCGCGAGACGCTCGTCATCGACGACCCCGCGGTGGGTGCCTGGTTCGTCGACGTAGCGGCGCCGTGGGACGACGAGCGCGTGGTCACGTTCACGCTGCTCGCGACGTTCGACGCGGATCCGCCCGCGGACCTGGCTGTGGTTCCAGCGCTTCCACCCCTGAGCTCGCAGTCGATTCCCGAGCTCGCTGAGGCGCTCTCAGCCGTCGTCGAGATCACGACAGAGGATGGAACCGGCAGCGGCGTCTTCGTCGGTTCGAGAGGCTGGATCCTGACGAATGCCCACGTTGTGGAAGGGAAGCCCGGCGAGGCCGCGTCGGACATCGTGATCAGCGCGAGCAAGGAGCCCAATCGACCGCCCGTCGAGTGGTTTCGCGCACTCGTCGAACGTTTCGACAGCGCGCGCGACCTCGCGCTGCTGCGCGTGACGAGCGGGTTCCACGGGCAGCCGATACCCGACGGGTATCGATTCCCGACGCTCTCACTCGGCAATTCCACGCGCGTGACTATCGGTGCGCCGCTGTGGCTCGTCGGTTATCCGACGACGGGCGGCGAGGGTTCGCGCGTGACCATCCATGCGACGCGCGGAGTCGTGTCCGGATTCGAGCGGGGCGCGTTCGGCGACTTGGTGAAGACCGATGCCGAAATCACGTCTGGAAACTCCGGCGGCGCGGCGGTGGATGCAATGGGCAGACTGATCGGCCTGCCCACTTCGACCATCGAGAGCGGTGCGGGTCAAAGCGGGATGATCCACCCGATCGAGTGGATGCCCGAGGCCTGGCGCGCGCTCCTCGAGGAGGGGCGCTGACTAGGCCTCGAAACGAGCGTCGCTCGGTCCGACGTCAGGGAACGACCGTGAAGCTCGCCGTCTGCTCGGTGAGGCGACGCGGGTTCAGGCGCAACGCCTGAAAGTGATGTGTCGTGCCGGGAACGAAGGTCCCTGCTGCAAGCATCACGTCGAAGCGCGCGATCCCGTCGATTGCCCCGGTCGTGCCGCCGGCGATGCTTGGGCCCGCTAGGTGCAACTCGCCCATGCCTCCCATGTAGACAGCCGGAGTCGCGAGTGCGTTGGATCGGTAGAGGACAACGCGGCGTCCGAACGCGGCGTCGACCTGGACTTCGACCGCGTGCCCAACCTGCGGCTGGCCGATGACCCGGAGATCCGAGTCGAGATCGTAGAGCGCGACGGTGCAGAGTCCGCTTCCCTGGTCCACGTGGGTGGCGCTACTGAGCACCGCAAGCTGATTGTCGCGCGAAGATAGCGCGACCCCGAGGCAAGAACCGGGAAGTTGGAGGGAGTATGCGACCGAGGAACCGTAGCCGCCCCCAACCGCTCGACGAAGCACCTCGACCTCAGGAACCGCGGATGTCAGCGATCCCGTGGTACCGAAAGCAACCTTGCTGCCGTCCTCTCCCGCATCTACCGCTGTGACGAGTATCGTCGAACCGCTCGGCCCTGATAGATGACGATTGCTCACCAACGTGGGAGTGATCCCAGCCATCGAAAACACCTGCTGGCGGCACGAATGCGAGTCGCCCAAGTCCTGCAGCCCTAATGCGAGCACCGTACCATCCGTCGAGAGGTCGATCGCAGTCGCCATTCCGGCCGGAGTCGTCGGGAAGAGCTGTGGAGTCGAAAACGGTTGATCGATAGAGCTTCGCCGGCTCACTGGAATCCAACCATTGGTCGAGCCCCAAGCGATCAAATCACCGGAACCCGAGCACGTCAAGAATCCGTAGGACACAACGGGCAGCTGGATCGACTGCATGGGCAACCCGGAGCCTAGGGTAAAGACCCTGGCCGAGGTCAGGCCATGGAGAACGAGCGTCCGGCCGTCGCGACTCGCCGCCGAGCCGAATACGGGAGTTCCGAGCTGAACGTCTTGTGCGCTCAGTTGGATCCCTTGTGATGAGTAGGTGAAAAGCCGCGTGATCGCACCCTGACCCGAGTAGCCCCAAGCGCGGATGATCAAGCCGTCAGCGAGGACGCAAACGCCGAAGGAGCCGGGATAAGCGAGCGGTTGACTCAGCGGCAACTCGACCGTGACGGGGCTCGAAGGTGGCATGCCGCTCAGGATGCGCAGCAGGATCCGATCGCTTCCCCCTCCGCCACCAGCGGTCGTGACCGAATACACGGTCGCGACCACGGAGCCTGTCGAAGAAACACCGACGTAGCCGCCGCCATCCCCAGAGACGGTCGGGCTCTCGTAAACCTGCGGGAGGCCGACACCTGCATTGGTCGTCAGGTAGTCCAACTCACCGCCCCCGCGTCGGCCGTTGGACAGGAGAAGTCCTCCGTCCAAGGCCCAGGTCAGGCCCTTCGCGCCGACACTGAACTGCACCGCGGAACTCTGCCAAATCATGTCTGGCGCCTCGGCCTGCGAGTAGCCTCGCGTGACAACCAGACCCAAGGCCAACGCCATCAAGAACGGACGAACGAACATTCTGGGCTCCCCGACTTTCTCTTCGTTCACTGCGCTCCACGCCGGCCAGGAGAGCCCGACCTCGCGTGAAAGCAGCCGACTGCCACGGTGAGCATCGAATTGCGGATTCCTACAACCTGAGACCGCACGGACTTTTTCCGGGCAGATACAAAAGAGTTAACCCCGACCGGGGAGGGGCCAGGGTGAACTCGGTTCCGAGCTGGTGAGCCTAGTCGCTACTCGTTGTCGCCGGGGACGAAATCCGGTCCGTCGCCGAAGGGGCCGGTGGGAAGGAGATCCCCGTTACCCGCGGGGCACAGCTCGAACGGCAGGTCCGCGACATCCATCCCCGATGCGATCTCTATCAGGTGGGCCAGGATCGACGGCCCGACGATCGTCTCGATGCCAGAACTCGCAAGCAGGCCACGGATGCGGAACCAGCCGGCCTCGCGGGTCTCCGCGCCGAGGATTTCGTCCTCGTCGTCCATCGTGCCTGCCAGGAACACGTTGTCGAAAGCACCGGACAGCGTGAGGAGCGGGACTCGATCCCAGCAGTAGAAGGTGTGCTGGTCCTCGAACAGGTCCTCACTGTCGTTGTAGATGAACAGCTGGACCGTCGTGGTGAAGGCCTGCCCACCGGAGAGGTTCAACAGGACGAGGTCGCTGCGGTGCGTCGGATTCTCGACAGCATCCTGACCGAGGAAGCGAGGGATCAAGAGCTCACCGGGCGGACGGTCGTACTCGACGCCGTCGAGATCGCGAATGTCGTCGAAGTCGAGGTCCGTGGGCTGACGATCCGGCAGCGACGATCGGAAGACCCACGGATTCACGGAGTAGTCGGATGCGCCGAATCCGTTGGCCTGGAATTGGTGACCGATCAGGTAGTTGAACGAGATTGCCTGACCGATGTTGTTCTTCGCGAAGACGTAGACGTACCCGCGCTCCGAATTCGGGTTCAGTGTCTTGGTGAACCACGTCACTGTGTCGCACGGCGTAAGAACGAAGTCGTGGTTCGTCTCCGAGCAGTCCTCCTTGTCGATGTAGAGAACCTCGACGCGGATGCCTGGGTCGGTGAGGACGCAATTCGTGTTGGTCAACGTCAGCAGCGTGATCTGGCTGTCCCGGTTGTCGTACTCCGGATAGATGACCAAGCTGCCAGGTTGCTGGCGGTCGTAGGTGATGCACACCTTCACGAGCAAACGACCTTCGGCGCAGCAGCCGCAGTTGTTCTGGATCTTGTAGCGGATCACGTCCATGCCGGTGAAGTTCGGCAACAGCGTGACCTGGATGCGGCAATCCGGACCTGGCAAGACCGTCGACACGGTCGACGTCCCCTGCTGCAAGATCGTCGGACAGCCCTGGATCACGCAGGGTCCGGGCGAGCAGCAGAGTTCGCAACCCGCGCCGCCCGTGTCGTTGGCCAGGACGTCTACGAAGTACGGTCCCGCGAACGACGGGTTGTCGATCTGGAGACAGTCTTCAACCGCCACCGGACGTGGCTTCACGCAGATGTTCACGTCGGCTTCGTCGAAGCAGTCGAAGGCCTCCGACTCGCACACCGTTCCCGGTAGATCCGCGCCCGTGACCCGCACGCGATAACGAACCGTCACCGGTCCAGCGAACCCAGCCGCAGGCACGAACTGGAGACAGCACGTCGTGCAACCTCCGATCATGCCCATGCAGGCGTTCGGGAGCGCGGCGCACGAGTTGGACGTGCTGGCCGTCCCTGCACTCGGCGGCGTGATCGAGACGATCTCGACATTGGCGCACGAGATTGTGGCACATCCGGCGACATCGTTCGCGAGGATGCAGACCTGGACGGGTTCACCCTCGCATCCCATTGCGGTGTCGTCCACGGCGTCGACCCGACACAGGGTCACGCGCACGGTCGCGGTGCGGCGACAGTCGAGATCGTCGATCAGCGTGTACGTGAAGGTGTCCACGAACGTGTTGACGTTCGTTGGCAGGTTCGTGTCGACCTCGTACTCGATGCAACGGTATCGATCTGTGCACAGCGCGTTCACGCCGCAGTCGTTGCCGCTGAACCAGCGCGCGATGCCGTAGGTCGGATTCGAAACTCCGCTCGTGCCTTGGAGGAGCTCGCACCGCAGCGGGCGATTACTCGCGTCGTTGCAGAGGACGTTGATCTTGACCTTCTGGCCGATCGTGGCGCAGACGATCGCCTCGTCGTCCATCGGTCGCGGAGACGCGATGTTCACGCGCACCGTCGCTGTGTCGAGGCAACCGCGCGAGTCGCGGATCGTGTAGGTGAACTGGTCGAAGCGAACCCCATCCGGCGGGGAACCGGTGAGGACGTAGCGAATGCAGCGGTTCTGCGCGCACGGCCCAGAGCCCGGTACCGCGCACTGCGCACAGTCGACCCACGTGGCCGTGGCGAACGGAGTGCCCCCCGGCGGGGCGGTGGGAATGCCCACCCCCGAGATGCCGTTCGAGCCCGTGAAGTAGGAGCAGTCGAGAGTCCGTCCCGGGCAGAAAGCGTCGACGGGGCCGCAGACGATGTCATTGCACAGGACGGGGATCGTCACCGTGGCGACGTTGGGCTCGTTGCAGATCTCGTAGGGCCCATCGTCCATCGCGTCCGGGTTGCCGATCAGGACGCGGACCGTCGCGGTGTCAGTACACCCGGACGAGTTCGTGATCGTGTACGTGAAAGTGTCGTAGACGCAGTTGGCTGGAGGCAGCGTGTTCAGGCGGTAGCGAATGCAGCGCCGCGGACTGAGGCACAGGCTGTCCGCATCGATTGGACAGTTGCCGTCGGCGACCCAGGTCGCAGTGCCGTACGTGCCTTGAATTATGCCCACCGTCCCCGTGAGCAGGTCACATTGCAAGGTTACCGGCGCGCAGCCTGGGGGCTGCGGTGCGTTGGAGGCCGAGTCGTTGTCGAGCACGTTGATGAACGTGTCGGAGTTCTGCACCCGACAGGCATCGGCGCAGTCGTCCACCGCAAGCGGCGGATAAGGGCAGTATTCGTAGGTGACTTCGATCGTGAGTCCGACCGTGATGTCCCGCCGAGAGTCGAGGCCGGAACAGGCAGTCGATGAGGAACCGACATCCTTGAAGAGTGCTACCGCCTGTGTCGTGAAGTCAACACACGGGGGTTCGCTCGACTCGCAAGCGAGCACGTACCGCGATAGGATCGTGGGGTCTGTGTAGCATTGTCGACAGACGTAGGCATCCGTGGCGTCGAAGACGCGCACATCGGCCAAACCCGCCTCATTCCCAGGAACGCCGATGAGCCCCGCAATTTGGCCCGCGCGATACCGCTTACCTGCGTACGTTCCCCTCAACTCGACGCACAGTGGCGAATTCGGTTCTACCGGCGTGACGCCCTGAAGCGGGCAATTCAGGCCCGAACCGGCTTGATCGGAAAACATGTCCATCACACTAAGGGGCGGCGCACAAACGCTGGTGTATCCCGATATCTGAATGTTGGTGAAGCTTGGATTGAGCACGGCGTTGAGGTCGAACCCGGGCGGAAATCCATAGTTCTCACAACCATCCGTGGCGGGGAGGAGCGACGACGCTAGGCCGACGACGCCCCACGGAAGACATGCCGCGTTGAGTTGGGTGCTCGACAGTCCACTTGGCAACAACGGGGTCAAGTTCAGGAAGGGGGACATCTCTTCGGGCGCCGTGACCTCGAACACATTGAGTATGGAACCGTAGGTTTGGAACGACTCGTTGGGTAGCCCGCACTCACTCTGCGTCGTCTCCGCGACGTAGAGCATCCCCCCAGGCTGGACCGTCGCCTTGATCCCCACCTGCCGCAACACTCCCAAAGACTGATTGAACTTGGGGATGCTGATCGTTGGGAATGACTGCTGCGTCCCGCTAGCTCGGCCACGCGGCGGGACGTTATTCTTGTAAGTGACTGTAGCCACCGCGCAGGTCGTTCCGCCCCCCGTCGGCAAGCATGGCGCGGTCGGAGTGCAACCGATCGAGACGCTCTGGACGGTGTTCCCGCAGCCGCCCGGCAGCTGACCGCCCTGCGCTGGCCCAGCGGAGACCGGACCAAGAAACAGGCTGGCGAAGGCCGCTTGAACGAGGCCGGGGAAAGCGAGTCTGCTGAGTACGCCGGGTTGAGCCAGGGTGTGCATCAGGATGTCAGGCGGGGACGTGACCAGGGGGGGAAGGAAAGCCCGAGTGCACGATCCGGAGGCTCGCGGCCTCACTCTCCGAACGAACGACGCGCGTTGGTCCAGCGAGAAGCAGCCTGGCCAGACGACCCACGCGGGATCGCGAGCCATGCAAGACGCGAGCGAGAAGGAGCGCGGTGCGACTCAGGGCGCAGGCGGACGTTCGCAACCGCTTCGCAGTGTTTCAATCCGTCGAATTGCGTATTCCCAGATTCCGTCAGCCCGCTTGGTTAGTCGCTCAGTTGAAAAATGCGGATTTCGCAACAACCACTCACCATTCCGAGGGTCGCAGCAAGCGTTTGGCTATCTTCCCGCTGCCCGTCCGGGGGAGCGCCGCGAGGAACTCCACGACCTTCGGTGCCTTGTAGTGGGCCAGCCACGCGCGGCAATGCTCGATCAACTCGTCCTCCGTCACGTGGAGGTCCTGTCGAAGCACGACCGCCGCCCTCACGCTCTCCCCCCACACCGGATCGGGCATGCCGAACACAGCCACTTCGAGCACCGCCGGATGCGCGTAGAGCACGTGCTCGACCTCCGTCGAATACACCTTCTCCCCGCCCGTGATGATCATGTCCTTCTTGCGGTCGACGATCGTCACATAGCCCTCGCGATCGATCACGGCGAGGTCGCCGGTCTTGAACCAGCCATCCTCGAACGCCGCGGCCGTCTCAGCGGGTCGATTCCAATAGCCCGGCGTCACCGTCTCGCCGCGCACGCGGATCTCCCCCACGCTCTGTTCGTCGGGTTCGACGTCGCGGCCGTCCTCGCCGACCACGCGCAAATCGATCGTCGCGAACGCGCGGCCCGTCTTTGCGCGGTAGCGCATCTGCTCGTCCGCGGGGAGCGCGCGCAGGTGCTCCTTGAGCAGCGAAAGCGTCAAATACGGGCTCGTTTCCGTCATTCCATACGTTTGGACGTACTCGCAGCGGAACGTTTCGACGATGCGGCGCACGACCTCGGGCGCGATCGGTGCGCCGCCCGACATGATCGCGCGCATCCGGCTCCAATCGCGTGAGCGGGCACTCGGGTCCGCGACCATGAGGTTCAGCATCGTCGGGATCAGGTTCGTGATCGTGACGCCTTCGCGCTCCATCAGATCGAGCGCGGATCGGGCTTCGAAGCGCTCGAGCCACGCGTGTCGACCGCCGACCCAAGTGATCGCGAACGTGGCCCACGCATCCGCGAGGTGGAAGAGCGGCGCGATGTGACCCCACGTGTCTCGCTCGCCGAGGCGCAACTCGGCGATCGTCCCGAGCGCATGCGTCACGACGTTGCGGTGCGTGAGGACGACACCTTTCGGTCGGCCCGTCGTTCCGCTCGTGTAGTAGAGGTGCGCGGGCGCATCGCCGGCCGGTTCGTTCGGCAGGAACGATTCCGGCGCCGCGCGCAACGCGTTCTCGTACTCGACGCTCGGGACGGACAGCGGCTCGACTCCGCCGATCCACGTCACCGACTCGAATTGTGCACCGAGCGCGAGCATCTCGGCCACGACCGGCGCGAACGAACTCTGCGCCACGAGGTGGCGCGATGCGCAGTCCGCGAGCACTTGCACTTGCTCCGTGGCGAGGAGACGCACGTTGAGCGGGTTCACGACGAGGCCGGCGGCGGCCCCCGCGAAGTACGTCTCGAGGAACTCCGGCACGTTCCACGCGAGGATGGAGATTCGATCACCGGGCGCGAGCCCTCGACCTCGAAAGTGCGCGGCCAACCTCAGACTGCGCGCGTGGAACTCGGCGTACGAGATCGTCCGACACCTGCCGACGATCGCGGTGTTGGATGGATGCAGTCGCGCGGCGCGCGCGAGGAGGCTCGCGATGTGCATGTCAGGTCCGCCGCGAGGGGCGCGATGTTCGAGTCGATGAACGAGCCACGACGCTCCCGCCGTGACGACGAGGTTGCGCGCGATGCCGAACGAGCGACGCTTGCACGTGATCTCCGCTCGATCGACCCGCTATTCCTCGTCCCCGCGCAACTTCGCGAGCAGCGCGAAGTCCTCGATCGTGCTCGTGTCTCCCGTCGATTCGCGACCGACGGCCACGTCACGGAGGAGGCGGCGCATGATCTTCCCGCTGCGCGTCTTCGGCAGCACGTCCGTGAAGCGGATCTCGGCCGGCCGCGCCAGCTTCCCGATCTCCTTCGCGACGTGCTCCATCAGCGCTTGCCGCAGCGCGTCGTCACAGTCGACGCCCTTCACTGTCGTCACGAACGCGACGATGGCTTGCCCGAGCAACTCGTCGGGACGGCCGACCACCGCGGCTTCGGCGACGCTCTCGTGGCTGACCAGCGCGCTCTCGACCTCCATCGTCGACAGTCGATGTCCGGCGACGTTGAGCACGTCGTCGACGCGCCCGAGGATCCAGAAGTAGCCCTTCTCGTCGCGCCGCGCACCGTCACCGGCGAAGTACATCGAGCCGAACTTGCTCCAGTAGTTCTCGCGATAGCGCTCGGGATCGCCCCAGATCCCGCGCAACATCGACGGCCACGGTTTGCGGATCACCAGGTATCCGCCTTGATTCGGGCCGAGCTCGCGCCCGTGCTCGTCCACGACCGCGGCATCGATGCCGAAGAACGGTCGCGTCGCCGAACCCGGTTGCGTGACCGTGACTCCGGGCACGGGCGTGATCGCGATCGAGCCCGTCTCCGTCTGCCACCAAGTGTCGACGATCGGGCAACGCTCGCGTCCGATCTCGCGGTGGTACCACATCCACGCCTCGGGATTGATCGGCTCGCCGACCGAGCCGAGTAGGCGCAGCGAAGACAGGTCGTACTGGCGCGGCACCTCGTCACCGAAACGCATGAACGCGCGGATTGCAGTGGGCGCCGTGTAGAAGATCGTGACCTTGTGACGGTCGATGATCTCCCAGAATCGCCCCGGCGTCGGCGTCGTCGGCGCGCCCTCGTACATCAGGATCGTCGCGCCGTTCGCGAGCGGTCCGTAGACGATGTAGCTGTGCCCGGTCACCCAACCGACGTCGGCCGTGCACCAGAAGATGTCGCCTTCGCGCAGGTCGAACACGAACTGCGTGCTCAGGTACGCACCGACGAGATAGCCCGCCGTCGTGTGCACGATTCCCTTGGGTTTTCCCGTCGATCCCGACGTGTAGAGCAGGAACAGCAAGTCCTCGCTCTCCATCGGTTCGGGCGCGCATTCGCCGCTCACGTCGGCTCTGAGCTCGTGATACCAAACGTCCCGGCCGCTCTGCCACGCGACGCGATTGCCGGCGCGCTTCACGACGAGAACCGTGTGCACACCCTCGAGTCCTGCGACCGCATCGTCGACCTGCGCTTTGAGCGGCAACACCTGTCCGCGTCGGTAACCGCCGTCGGCCGTGATCACCGCGGTGCACGATCCATCGACGATGCGGTCGCGCAGCGCTGCGGCGCTGAAGCCGCCGAACACGACCGAGTGCGCGGCCCCGATGCGAGCGCAGGCGAGCATGGCCATCGCGGCCTCTGGAACCATGGGCATGTAGATCGCCACACGGTCACCCTTCTTGACGCCGCGGCCCTTCAACACGTTCGCGAAACGGCACACTTCCAAGTGCAGTTCGGCGTACGTCAGCGTGCGCACTTCGCCCGGCTCACCCTCCCACACGATGGCGCGTTGCTCGGATCGGCGTCCCAGTGCGTGTTGGTCGAGGCACACGACCGATGCATTGATCCTTCCACCCGTGAACCACTTCGCGAACGGCGCAGCGCTCCAATCGAGCACCTTCTCGAACGGCTGCATCCAAGGCAGTTCGCGCGCGATCCGGCCCCAGAACGCATCCGGGTGATCGATCGACTCGCGGTACATCCGCTGGTACGCCTCGTCGGACGCGATGCGCGCGCGCGACTGGAAATCGCGCGGCGGTGGGAAGTGGCGGTTTTCGTGGAGGACGTTGTCGATCTGCTGGCTCATGCGGACTCCCGGGGAGAGCGGCCGAGAGTAGCGGTGCGAGGTGTCCGACGGAACACGTTCAGCGGTTCCCCACGCTGTCTCGAGCACGGAGAAGCGGCTCGTTCAGCGCGTCCTCAGAGCCCGTGTAGTATTCACGGGCGACGCGCCGCGCAGCGGCGCAGATGGTGTCTGAGAGCGTGTAGGCTCGATTTCTCCACACGCTCTCAGAGCCTGTGAAGAATTCACGGGCGACGCGCCGCGCAGCGGCGCAGATGGTGTCTGAGAGCGTGTAGGCTCGATTTCTCCACACGCTCTCAGTGCCGCACGCGTGTCCGGCTTCAACCGCGCGAGCGAAACAGCGTGAAATACCGCGCGACCTTGCCCACGAAACGCGCCGGGCTGCGCAGCTCGCGCACGAGGCGCTTGGGTCGGCGATAGAAACGCCTGTAACCCTGCTTGATCTTCTCCTGGATCTCGGCCGCGGTCATGTGCTCGTTGCCTTCGAGCGCGTGGACGCCGGTCATCGTCGCGTAGTCGAACTCGCGCGTGCCCCGCAGGATCTGGAAGAGCGGCGTGCCCGGATACGCGGTCACGGCGCAGAACTGCACTTGGTCCGGGTCGAGCCGCTCGACGAGCGCGAACGTCTCCTCGGCCATCTGCGGCGTCTCTTCGGGGAAGCCGACCATGCAAAACGCACGCGATTCGACGCCGTAGTCGCGGCAGGCGTCGAAGACTTCGACGCAGCGCGCGAGGTCGAGCTTCTTCTCGCCGTCGAGGAGCTTGGACCCGCAGTGTTTGCGCTGGATCTCGGCGTTGCCGCTCTCGACGCCGACCGAGAGGTGGCGCAAGCCCGCGCCGGCCATGGCCTTGATCAGTTCGCGGTCGAGCACCTTGATCGCCGTCTCGCACTGCCATTCGAGGTCGAGCTTCTCGCGCTTGATCCCCTCGCAGATCGCGAGCACGCGGTCCTTCCTCGTCGTGAAGATCGGATCGCGAAACACGACGTGACGCAGCCCGTGATTGCGATGCAGATCGATCAATTCCGACAGGACGTGCTCGGGGCTCCTGAACCGGAAGCGCAAGCCTTGAGCCAACGTGTACCCGCAGAACGAACAGTTCAGCGGACAGCCGCGCGAACTCTTGACCGTCGTGATCGGACCCGCGATGCCCGGAAACCGATAAGCCAAGTTGTCGAGCAGATGCCGCGACGGGATCGGCATATCGTCGAGCTTCGCGATCTTCTCGCGCTCGGGCTCGTGCACGACTTCACCGCTCTGAGCGCGCCAACTCGTGCCTTCGACACCGCGCAAATCGCGACCGGCGGCGACGCGCTCGGCGATTTCGCGCACCGTGAGTTCCGGTTCGCCGCGCACGACCGCGTCGACGTTGTCCGCCGCGAAGATCTCGCCCGGCGTGTAGGTGACCTGGCTCCCTAGGATCGCGACCGGGATGCCGAGCTCGGCACGCAACGCGCGGCAAAGTGCCAGGTCCTGATCGAGGCTCGTCGAGCTCGAGTCGACGAGCACGAGCTTCGGTGCGAGCGCAGCGATCGCTCGCTTCGCGCCCTCGACATCGACGCCCGCCGCATCCGAGTCGTGGATCGCGACGTCGTGCCCCGCTTGCTCCAGGACGCTGGCGACGTGGGCCAACTCGATCGGCGGATAGAGCAGGCCCGGATTGACGGCCATGCCGAATCCCCCCATGAGCCCGCGGCTGACGCGAAACTCGGGCGGACTGGGCGGGTTGACGAGGACGATCTTCACGGGCAAATGGGCGCGACGATCTACCTATCGTACTCGTCGGGGCGCGGACTCCCACCGAACTGCGCGAAGGCCCCTCAAGCCTTGCGGACGGCCCCGCCGAGCTCGGTCACGGCTCGTTCGGCGCGCGCCAGGTACTTCTGCACGTCCTCGTCGGTCAGCGTGCGGTCGACGGCCTGCAACACGACGTGGAATGCGAGCGAACGCTTGCCGGCCTCCAAGGTGCCGCCGGAGTACACGTCGAACAGCTCGACGGATTGGGCCAGCCCCTTGCTCGACTTCTCCAGCGCAGTCGCGATGTCGCCGGCCGGCAGAGCCGCGGGCACGAGCACCGCGACGTCGACCTTGACGCCCGGGAACTTCGGCAGCGGGCGGAAAGGCGCGGGCGTCTTCTCGGCGGCGAGCAGTGCATCGAGCGAGATGAGCGCCGCTGCGGCGTCACTGTCCACGTCGCCGACGAGACCGAGAGCGCGACGCACGCGCGGTTCGAGTTCAGCGACGACCCCGACCTGCGCGTCGCCGACGAACAGCGCGACGCCACGGACCGGATGCGCCCAGCGCGGGGCGTGATCCGGAAGCAGCGCGCGTTCTTTGACCTGTGCGTAGCCAGCCGCGCGAACCGCGTCCAGGGCGCTGGCGCGCAGGCGCGCCAGCGGTGTCGCGTCGAACCGCGCGTCCTTCATCGTGGGCGCGGCGCACACGATGCCGAGCTCGTGGACTTCCGCGGGCTCGCCCTTCGGTGACGCGCACTCGGGGACGTAGCCCTTGCCGACTTCGAAGAGCGCGACGGAATCACGGCGACGTCGGTTCGGCTCGAGCAGACCGAGCAACGACGGCATCACCGAGCGACGGATGCGCGACGCGCCCTCGACGCCCGAGTTGATCACGCGCACGTGCGGTTCGTTCAGGTCGCCGAGCTTCGTGAGCACGTCGTCGGACACGAACGAGTAGCTGATCGTCTCGCGGAAACGTGCGGCACCGCTGAGTCGGTCTTGCAGCGCGCGCGCGAGCATGCGGCGGTTCCAACCTTCGTCACGCTTCGGCGGCGCGATGTCGGCGACCAGCGCGCGCTCGGGGATGCGTGCGTAGCCGCGCGTGCGTCCGACCTCTTCCACGAGGTCCTGTTCGATGGTCACGTCTTTGGTCGAGCGCGCGCTGGGTACGCGCACGGCGAGCGCCGTGCCCTTCCGTTCGACGCCGAATCCGAGCTTCTTCAGGATTCCCGACACTTCGTCGTCGGACACGTCGTCGCCGAGCAGTTGGCGCACGCGTTCCGGACGGACTTCGAGCGTGCGCGCCGGATCGCGCCACACTCCGATGTCGGTCGCCGCGCAGGGCAGCGTCGCGTCGGGCTCGATCTCCTTCAGCAAACGCACGAAATGACCGGCCGCCTGCAGCGGCAACGTGGGATCGAGGTTCTTCTCGAATCGTGCCGACGAATCCGTGCGCAACGCGAGCCTCTGCGACGTGCGGCGCACGACAGCCGGCGCGAAAGTCGCGACTTCGAGCAGCAGCGCGCGGGTCGACTCGGCAACCTTCGAGCCTTCGCCGCCCATGACGCCGGCGAGCGCCACCGGCTCGGCTCCAGAAGAGATGAGCATGTCTGTCGGCACGAGCGCGCGCTCGACGCCGTCGAGCGTCTTCATCCGCTCGCCCGCGCGCGCATCACGCACGACGAGTCCGTCCCGCGACAGCGCGTTGCGATCGAAGACGTGATTCGGTTGCCCGAGGTCGAGCATCACGAAGTTCGAGAGGTCGACGAGCAGATCGATCGGGCGTTGTCCGACTGCGAAGAGCAAGGCGCGCAACCAGTCCGGCGAACGCCGCGGCGACACGCCGTCGATCGGCAACGCGATGTAGCGCGAGCAGGACGCGCTCTCGATCTTCACGGGGAATGCTGCCCCATTCGCGTGAGCAGGCAGCGACGTGTCCAGCGGCATCAGCTCGCGTCCGAAGAGCGCCGCGACCTCGTTCGCGAAGCCGCGGTGGCCCCACAGATCCGGCCGGTGCGTGAGCGACTTGTTGTCGATCTCGATCGTCCAATCCTCGAGCCCGAGCACTTCGGCGACCGGCTTCCCGATCGCAGCGTGTTCGGGAAGGACCCAGATCCCGGTGTGTTCCTCGCCCAGGCCGAGCTCGCGCTCAGAGCAGATCATCCCTTGACTCTCGACGCCGCGGATCTTGCTGACCTTGATCTTCACGTCGCCGGGCAGTTCGACGCCGGGCAACGCGACAGCTACGCGCTGACCACCCGCGACGTTGGGTGCGCCACACACGATCTGTCGAGGGGTACCATCGCCGACGTCGACCTTGCAGACTCCGAGCTTGTCCGCGTCGGGGTGCTTGTCCCGCGAAAGCACGTGCCCCACCACGACCTTCGAGAGGTGCGGCAGGAATCGCTCGAGACCTTCGACCTCGGCCGTGTGGATGGTCAGCGCCTCCGCGATTTCCTTCGGCGAGATACCGACGAGATCGACGTGACGTCCGAGCCAGCGCGTGGAGATCTTCATGGGAAACGCTCCAGGCTCAGAATTGCTCGAGGAAACGCAGGTCGCCCGACAACAAGTGGCGCACGTCGTCGATGCCGTAGCGCAGCATGACGAGTCGCGACAACCCGAGTCCGAACGCGAAACCGGTCCACTGCTCGGGATCGATGCCGCCGGCTTTCAGGACGTTCGGATGGACCATGCCGCAGGGGAGCAACTCGATCCACGTCGATTGCTTGCACACGCGACAGCCGTCCTTGCAGAACGGACAGCGCGCATCGAGCTCGAAGCCCGGCTCGACGAACGGGAAGTACCCGGGACGCAGACGGATCTCGATGTCACGCCCGAACACACCGCGCAAGAGCGTCTTCATCGCTCCGATGAGATGACCGACGGACACGTCCTTTCCGACCACGAGTCCTTCCATCTGGTGGAACGTGTGCTCGTGCGTCGCGTCGGTCGCTTCGTTGCGGAAGACCTTGCCCGGTACGACGGCGCGGAACGGCGGCTTCATGCGCTCCATCGCGCGGATCTGCACCGGCGACGTGTGCGTGCGCAACACGAGCCTGCCTTCCGGATCGCAGTAGAAGGTGTCCTGCGCGTCACGCGCCGGATGGTCCTTCGGGATGTTCAGCGCTTCGAAGTTGTACCAGTCGAGTTCGACCTCGGGCCCGTCGAGGATCGTGTACCCCATCGACGTGAAGAGGTCCTCGAGATCACGCACCACGCGCGTGACGGGATGGAGTCCACCCCGCTCGAGCGCGGCCGGCGGCAACGTCGCGTCGAAGTCGCCACCTGTTCGCTCCGCCGCGAGCGCGACGAGTTCGAGCTCCTGCTTGCGCGCAGCCAACGCCTCTTCGAGCGCTCGCTTGAGTTCGTTCGCTCGCGCTCCCGCCGCCTTGCGTTCGTCCGGCGGCAGTGTCGGGATCGAAGCCAGGATCGCCCCCGCGGGGCCGGACTTTCCGAGCAAGTCCTTCTCGAGAACCTTCAGCGCTTCGAGGTCCGAGGTCGCCGCGATGCGCGCTCGCGCGTCGACGAGAGGTGCGTGGGAATCGGTGGTCGTGGTCACGGATGGAGAGCCTAGAAACGCAACCGCCCCGGGGGAACCGGGGCGATCACGGGAGGTGTCCGGTCACACGGACTACGGGGCGCTCACTGGCGCGCCGCCGACGCTTCCTGGACGAGCGTGTCGAACGCCTTCGGATCGTGGATCGCGATCTCGCTGAGCTGCTTGCGATCGAGAAGGATGTTGGCCTTCTTGAGCCCGTCGATGAACGTCGAGTAGCTCATGCCACGCGCACGCGTCGCCGCGTTGACGCGGGTGATCCACAGTCGGCGGAACGTGCGCTTCTTGGCGCGACGGTCGCGCTGGGAGAACGCCCACGCGCGCAACAGGGTTTCGCGAACGGTCCGCCACAGGGTCGAACGACCACCGCGGAAGCCCTTGGCCTGCTTGAAGTAGCGATTCTTCTTCTGGCGCCGGGGGGCGCCCATCGTGACGCGCACCATGGATCAGGGCTCCATCATGCGGCCGATGAGGATCGACCACGTCTTGTTGAGGACCATGCGACGGCGCAGCTTGCGTCCCGTTTCGCCGTTGTAGGGCGCGTGCATGTGCCCGCGACCGGGCTTGGAGCAGATGGCCTTGCCATTCTTGCTCATGCGGAAGCGTTTCTTGACCGCTCCCTTCGACTTCATCTTGGGCATCGAACGTCCTCGTGGCTTGGTTTCACGACACCCCGGTCACTGGCATGCCTTGCCGCTCGTGGGGGCCGAACCGGGCGCGCGCGGCGTCCGTACTCGGGCTTGGAGGGTGAAAAGGATAGCGGGCCGACCGCCCGGCGCAAGACAGCGCCCGGAAGCCCCTGTCGGAGATCGCGGGCGCGAAAGAGAGGCGGATCCGCAGCGAGGGCGCTCAGAGCCCGGGAAGAATTCACGGGCGACGCGCCGCGCAGCGGCGCAGAGGGTGTCTGAGAGCGTGTAGGCTCGATTTCGTCACACGCTCTCAGCGCTTCAGGGCGACTCGGAAGCCGACGCCTGCCGATCCAGCCTCAGCGCGATCGAGGCCGCGTGCACCACGGACGCGATCCGGACGGCGTCGAGCACCTGCGCCTCGCTCGCACCGAGCTCCATCAGCGAGTGTTCGTGACTCTGCACGCACATCTCGCAGCCCTGGATCGCCGATACCGCGATGCACATGAGTTCGAAGTCGACCTTGGAAGTCTGAGGCTGCGCCAAGCGCTGCATCCGCAAACGTGCCGGCAGCGTCGAGTAGGCCGGCTTCCCGATCATGTGCCGGAACCGATAGAAGACGTTGTTCATCGCCATGAGCGCGGCGGCCGCCTTGGCGTCCTCGGTCCACGCCGGTGCGATCTTCGAAGCGTCCTGGAACAGTGCTTCCTGCAACTCGTCGTTGCGCGACACGAAGGCGCACGCGAGCGCGATGCCCAGTCGTTGATCCGCGCTCAAAGACCCGTCGCCGAGCACGCTCTGCAGGTTGAGGCGGATGTCCTTGCCCGCATCGGGGATCGAGGACGCGAGAGCGAGTACTTGGTCCATGTGCGTAGTTTCGTCGTGGATCGGTTTCGGATCGTCGTTCTTCTAGAAAACAGGACCGCGGACGCCCGGAGAGAGTGTCGGGCACGTCCGCGGTCCCTCGAGCCGCAATCGGCGATCAGGCCGGCTGCAGCGTCTTCTCACCCGGCTTCCAGTTGCACGGGCACAACTCGTCCGTCTGGAGCGCGTCGAGCGTGCGCACGACTTCTTCCACGTTGCGGCCGACCGACAGGTCGTTGACCGACACCCAGCGGATCACGCCTTCCGGGTCGACGATGAACGTCGCGCGCAGTGCGACGCCCGCCTTCGGATGGAGGATGCCGAGTTCGCTCGCGAACTTCGGGCTGACGTGAACCATCGGGATCTTGAGCCCCTTGAGGTCCTTGTGATCGTTGCGCCACGCGAGGTGGCTGAACTCGTTGTCCGTGCTGCCGCCGATCACGACCGCATCGCGCTCGCCGAACTTCGGCGACGCCTTGTCGAACTCCGCGATCTCGGTCGGGCACACGAAAGTGAAGTCCTTGGGCCAGAAGAACAGCACGAGCCATTTGCCCTTGTTCGTCTGGTTCGTGATCTGCTTGAACTCTTTGCCCTTCTCGAGGCCGACGCAGGCGGTAAAGTCGAACTGAGGCAGCTTGTCTCCGACGGTGAGCATGGTGATCGATCCTTCTCCTCCCGTTCGGGGAGGGCAGCGCTCGTGCGCGTTGGTCTGTGAGTGATGCCGAGGTCCGCTCCCGGTGCCCACGCGGGCACCGGCGGTTCCCGGAGGGGCCCCAGCACATGCACACTGTCGCCTGTTACGGCCCGCGCTGCGAATCGGATGCGCGCATCGGCTCGATCGACGGGCTCGATCGTCGGCGCGAAGTCCGGCCTTCGACGCTTGATCTGCGGCCCGCGCGTGCTTCGATGGCGCGCACCGTGAGCCACGTCGACGTCACCGCGATCACGCTGGCCGAGCTGCGTTACGTCGTGGCTCTCTCCGAGCACCGCCACTTCGGACGAGCGGCGGCCGCCTGCCACATCACGCAGCCCACGCTGTCGGCTGCGCTCAAGAAGGTCGAGACCACGCTGCAGGTGCAACTCTTCGAACGCTCGTCGAAGGGCGTCGCGCCGACGGCGACGGGAGTCGAGGTCGCCGACGCTGCGCGCGCGGTCCTCGACGCCATGGACCGCATCGTCGACCTCGCGGGCCGAGGACGCGAATCGCTTTCGGGCCCGCTGCGTCTGGGCATGATCCCGACTCTCGGCCCCTATCTCCTGCCGCGCATCGCTCCCCTGCTGGCACGTGAATTCCCGAAGCTCGCGCTCGTGTTTCGCGAGCTGCGCACCGTGGATCTCCTGGACGAGATCGCGCGGCACCAACTCGACGCGGGCATCCTGGCCCTGCCACTGCCCACGGCCGGACTCGCGTCCGCGCCTCTCTTCGAGGAACCGTTCCTCCTCGTCACGCCGCCGCAGCATCCGCTGGCGAAGCGCGCGACCGTTTCCGAAGCCGACCTGCGTGGCCAACGCGTCCTGCTCCTCGACGAGGGGCACTGTCTGCGCGACCAAGCGCTCTCGATCTGTCGCGAGGCCGGTGCGCACCCGAGCGACGGCGCGGACTTCCGGGCGACGAGCATCGAAACCCTGCGCCACATGGTGGCCGCCGGGATGGGTGTGACTCTGCTCCCTCGACTGGCGGTCGCTCCGGACGAAGAAAAGCGCTCGCACGTGTCCGTCCGCGCCTTCTCCGGTCGGCCACCCGGTCGCCGAATGGTCCTGGCCTGGCGCCGGACGCATCCCCGCGCGGCCGACCACGAGCGCTTGGCCGCGTTCCTCGTGGCCCACCTCCCGTCGGGCGTCTCCGCTTTGGGAAAAACGAAGACCTGAAAGCGCGGATTCGACGCCGCGCCGTTCGTTACCCCCGGACTTCGATCTCGAGGGCCTGAAGATCGTCGGATTGCCGGGTCCCGAGGGGGGGCGTAACCTTGCCCCACCCCCCGGGCGACCTGGAATCGCGAGCGGCGCGCGCGCCCGCGAAACCGACCGCCCCAGTCCCTGTCCCGTTCGACCGACTACCGCTCCGCTCCACGCCGCCACTGGACCGGTTCCTCCCAAGTGCCATGAAAATCACGATCGCTCTGCTCGCATTCCTTCCCCTCGCCGCCGCTCCGGTTGCCGTCGCCGCGCCCGCCGCGGTTGCGACCATCGAAGCCCCGGCTCTCCGCGCGCGCTTCAACGCCGCCGTCGACGCTCTGCGCGTCAAGGCCGAAGCTCGCAACGCGACGCGCGCCGACTACCAGCGCGTGATCGACGAATACAAGGCCGCCGCCGCCGGGTACGAAGTGCCGGCGCCGATGGTCTTCACGGGTGATCGCCTCCTCGCGCGTATTGGCGACCTCGAAGTGATGGCCCAGTCCAAGATGTACGAGCTCCTCGAGCTCGACATCCTGAAGGACGCGGCGATCGATGCCGAGCTCGAGTACATCCTCACCCGCATCAAGACGGGCGTCGCCGCGAGCCGCCAGCCGAGCCGCACCGACTGGGACGCCGTCATGGCGACCCTGACGGCACGCGCCGAGGCCGCGAAGTCCTGGAACCCGGAGATCGACGCGATCATCGGCCGCCTGCGCGCCGAGATCGACGCGCTCATGATGAAGTCCAAGGCCGGTCCGCTCGTCGAGAAGGACCTCGGCACGGCGGTCGACATCGTCAAGGAAGTCCGCTTGTCGAACGTGGTCGCACGCCTCGAGAAGCGCGGCCTGGAGAAGGTCGCGATCGACTCGGACTTCAAGGACGTTTCGGACGCCGCCAAGCGCGTTCCGCTCCCGACCGCGGAATCGGCCGAGCTCGTCAAGAAGGTCGATGCGAAGCTCGAAGAGCTGAAGGCCGCGGTCAAGGCCGGCACGATCACGCGCGAGCAGTTCGCCAGCTTGCGCGAGATGCTCATGATCCGCGCGCGCGCGGCGGCTTCGCCGAAGTGACCTGATGGACGGACCCGACTCGGCGAACGCCGAGCGGACCGCCCTCCAACCGCCCGGCCGGTCCTCGGATCGGCCGGGCGGCTTCGTTTCGGAATGGAGAGATCTAGTGAGCACCCGATCGCGCCGGTGGATCCAAACTCCGGGCGGGGTCGCTGCGCGACGTCCCGGGGGGCCACGCCAGCCCCGGGGACCGCGAGGTGCAGCCCCTCGCAGGGACGCCTCCTCAGAGGCACTGCGTCCCCCCGCTGGGACGCTCACCGCCGCGGAACCGCGGCGGTGAGCCCAGAGCGTTCGGTTCGTCGTGGCATGCATCTCGCTCGGGTCAGGCGGGTTTGCCGGGACCTCACAGTCCCCCTACGCTGTACCCGCTGGAGCAACCGCAGACCCTGCGAGCGGGGTCGAAGCTCCGGTCATCCTCATCCCTTTCGAAACTCCGCCAACGCGGTCTCCGTTCGCAAAGAGACCCGTCGCGACCCTGATCTCACACATGAAGTTCACCACCGCCTCCCTGACTCTCTTGGCCGCCTTGGCTGCGTTCCCGGCGCCGAGCGCCGCGCAGTCCCCGGCTCCCGCTACGGCCCCGGCCGAAACCCAAAATCTCCGCGCGCGCCTCAACAACGCGATCGAGGAACTCCAGAAGAAGGCGATCGCCCGTGGGGCGACGCGCGAGGACTACCAGCGCGTCGCTGACCAGATCACGGCGGCCGCGAAGGAGTACGAAACCCTGACGCCCGCCATCCCGAGCCTCCGCGCGCGCGCGGCGGCTCGCATCGAAGACATCGAGACCCGCGCCCGCGCCGGCGCGGTCGAGGCCGTCGAGTTCGACGCGCTGCGCGATCACTTGGTCGACATGGACCTCGAAATCGCGCTCGGCCGTTTGAAGGCCGCCGCCTTGGCCGGCAAGTTCACGCGCGCCGAGTACCAGGGTTTCCTCGGCGCTTGGACGGCTCGCTCGACGACCGCCAAGGCCGGCAACGCCGAGCTCGAGGCGATCACCACGCGTGCGAAGGCTGCTCTCGATTCCATCGAGAAGCGCGCGAAGGACGCCGCGAAGCCGATCACGGAAGCGGACGTGGCTCCGCTCGCTGACCTCACGGCCGAGTACCGCACGACGTTCTGGGTCGCGGTTCTCGAGGAGAAGGCGCTCGGCAAGAAGGCCACGAAGGCCGACTACGACGACGTCACCAGCGCGGTGACCGCCTCGAGCGGCGAAGAAGTCGCCAAGAAGGTGGCTGTGCGCCTCGAAGACCTGCGCAAGGCGGCCGAAGGCGGTCGCATCACGCGCGAGCAGTTCGCCGAGCTCAAGACGATGCTCGTGACGCGCGCGCGCGCCGCGGCCTCGGGCAGGTGAAGTGATCGGAGCCCGCGCGGGACTCGCGCGGGCCCTGTGAGCTGATCCCGCGCGCGAGTCGCGCGGGCCCCATGAGCTGATCCCGCGCGCGAGTCGCGCGGGCCCCATGAGCTGATTCCGCGCGCGAGTCGCGCAGGATGGTGCACCGCCCGCCGGACCTCGCGTAGGTCGGGTGGGCGGTACTTTTGGCGCGGCTTGCCGCGCCAACCACGTAGCAGCGGCCCCGACCTACCGCGCTACCCAGCCGATCCTGAGCCCATCCCACCGCGCGCCGATCTACGGCACGCCGATCTACGGCACGCCGATCTACGGCACGCCGATCTACGGCGCGACGACTCGGCGCGACGACTCGGCGCGACGACCGCGTGCGACGGAGCCGTGATGCAGCGCAGAGAGGCGCCATGCCGCGAGGAGAAGCGCACACTCGATCGCACTCGCTGGGTTCGTAGGCGCGCCCGCTCGACCTCACGGCCGAGCCGAACGACCGACTACTTGTGCGCGAGCAGCATCGTCATCCGTCGGCCCATGAGCTTGGCGGGCGACTCGACCTTGCTGATGTCACCTAGCGTCGACGCGACCTTGCGCATGACTTCGTAGCCGTGCTCGGGGTGCGCCATCTGGCGACCGCGGAAGATGCACACGACCTGGACCTTGTGACCGTCCTCGAGGAACTTGCGTCCTTGGTCGAGCCGGTAGCTGAGATCGTGCTCGTCGATCGCGGGTCGCACGCGCAGTTCTTTGAGCAGGCTCGCCTTGGCATGCGTGCCGCGCTCCTTCTTCCGCTGCGCGTACTTGAACTTCCCGTAGTCCATGATGCGGCACACGGGCGGCCGCTCGTTGGGCGAGACCTCGACGAGGTCGAGGCCCGCCTCCTCCGCGCGACGCATCGCGTCGAGCGTGGCCACGACGCCGATCTGGGCGCCGGTCTGATCGATGAGCCGAACCTCGGGGATCCGGATCTGGCGGTTGAAGCGATAGTCGGTCTGAGTCACTCAGTCCTGGTCTCTCTGGGAACGAGGAAGTCGTCGAGGGGTCGACGGAAAAAGGGCGAGGTCCGACCGACGGCGGCGCGCGCCGAAAGTCTGGGACTCGCCCCTGGAAGATAGAAGAGCCGGGCCGAACTCGCCACACCGAGCAGGTGCGCGGAACGGGTGCCGGGGATCGGACTCGCGCCTCAAGGCTTCTTCGCGGGCAAGGACGTACGGATGTGAACCTCGACGAGCTGCGCCGGATCCACGATCGAGGGCGCGCCGCACATCAGGTCGGTGGCGGAGGCGGTCTTCGGGAACGCGATCATGTCGCGAATGTTGTCGAGGCCCATCGAGAGCGCCGTGAGGCGGTCGAGGCCGATCGCGAACCCCGCATGCGGCGGAGCGCCGAACGACAGCGCCTCGAGGAGGAAGCCGAACTTGCGCTGCTGTTCCTCGGGGCCGATCCCGAGGATCGTGAAGATGCGCTGCTGCAGGTCCGACTTGTGGATCCGCACGGATCCCGAGCCGAGCTCCCAGCCGTTCATGACGAGGTCGTACGCGCGCGAGTAGAGTTCGCCGAGCTTCGGGCTGTTCGCATCGACGTCCGCGCCGCCGAGATCCCAGTCCGCGGGCGCCGTGAACGGGTGGTGCGCCGAGAACCAGCGCTTGGACTCCGCATCCCATTCGAACATGGGGAACTGCGTGACCCACGTGAACGTCCACGTGCCCGGTTGCGTGAGTTGGAAGCGCTTGCCGAGGTGCGAGCGGATGTCGCCCAACACCTTCCACACTTGATTGCGCGGACCGGCAGCGAAGAGGCACATGTCCCCTTCCGAGGCTCCGATCGCGGCCATGAGCGCGGCCGCGGCTTCGCCTTTGCAGAAGCGTGCGAGCGGACCGACGCCGCCTTCCTTGCCGGCCTTCCACCACGCGAGTCCACCGGCGCCGGCGGACTTCGCGATCTGCGTCAGGCCGTCCTCGACGTCCTTGCGCGACAGTTCGTGCTTCGGCGACACGACGATCGCCTTGACGCGACCGCCGTTCGCGATTGCGTCGCGAAACAGGCCGAACTCGCACGTCGCGGCCCACGGTCCCGCGTCCTGCAAATCGAATCCGAAACGAACGTCGGGCTTGTCGACGCCGTAGCGTTCCATCGCTTCGAGCCAACTCATCCGCGGGAACGGAATCGCGACGTCGACACCCATCGCTTCGCGGAACGTCTCTTTGAGAACCTGCTCCCACGTGCGGAAGATGTCGTCTTCCTCGACGAAAGACATCTCCATGTCGAGCTGCGTGAACTCGGGCTGGCGATCCGCGCGCAGGTCTTCGTCGCGGAAGCAGCGCGCGACTTGGAAGTAGCGGTCGAGCCCCGCGACCATGAGGATCTGCTTGAAGATCTGCGGCGACTGCGGGAGCGCGTAGAACTCGCCCGGGTGCACGCGGCTCGGCACGAGGTAGTCGCGTGCGCCTTCCGGCGTGGCTTTCGTGAGGATCGGTGTCTCGACCTCGACGAAATTCTGCTTCTCGAACGCGCGTCGCATCGCGTTGATGAATCGCGAGCGGTGCACGAGGTTCCCGCGCATCGCGGCGCGGCGCAAGTCGAGATAGCGATACTGGAGCCGCGTCTCGATCGACACCTCCTCTTCGGCATCGATCGGGAAGGGCGGCGTCTTCGAGCGCGACAGGATCTCGAGCCGATCGACGACGAGTTCGATCGCGCCTGTCGGCCGCTCATGGTTCACGTTCGCGGCGTCGCGCGCGATGACTTGGCCCCGCACGGAAATCGTGAACTCCGGGCCGAGCTTCACGGCGTCCGCCAGCTCGGGGCCGAGGACGACTTGAGTGATCCCGTAACGATCCCGGAGATCCACGAAGTAGATGCCGCCGTGGTCGCGACGTGCCGCGACCCAACCGTTCAGGGTCGCGGTGGAACCCACGTGAGCGGCACGCAGGTCGCCACAGGTGTGCGTGCGACGCCAGTCTGTGGTGGATCGGGTGGCGGAGGCGGAGAGGGCGGGGCTCAAGGTACGTGCTGTTTGACTCATCGCCGAGTGGATCGGCAGGAACGGGCTCCCGCCTTGGGCCCTCGGAGTCGAGAGCCGAACCGGGCTGCCGGATCGGATCGACAGGGCCATCGGCGCACGCGGCGCCAACCCCCATCTCAACCGCGCGCAGCGTAGCTCTTCGCTGCGGCCCGGAGAAGCGCGCGGCGGCGGCTCGCCTCGGCGCGCACGATGTCGAAGGGCTCGTCACCGACCGCTCGGCGCTGGTGGAGACGCTCGCGAGCTCGCGCCTCGGCCGCGCGCGCGCGCGGTTCGTCGATGTCCTCCGGACGTTCGGAGGACTGGGTCACGACACGCAGCGTGTCACCGTGGACTTCCGCGAAGCCGCCGGCGCAGAAGAGGACGTGTTCGACGCCGTTCTTCTTGTACCGGACGAGGCCCGTGTCGAGGGCCGCGACCATGGGCGCGTGCCGCGGCAGGACGCCGAGCGATCCATCCAAGCCTTGGAGCCGCACCGAGTCGACGACCTCGTCGAGCATGATGCGATCCGGCGTGATGACGCGCAGTGTGAGCGTCGCCATGGATCAGCCACTCGCGCTTTGCATCTTGCGCGCCTTCTCGACGGCCTTGTCGATCGAGCCGACGTACATGAAGGCACCTTCGGGGAGGTCGTCGTGCTTGCCTTCGATGATCTCCTTGAAGCCACGCACGGTTTCGGAACGCGGGACGAAGACGCCCGGCGTGCCCGTGAACTGCTCGGCCACGAAGAACGGCTGCGAGAAGAAGCGCTGGATGCGGCGCGCGCGGATGACGACGCGCTTGTCGTCGTCGGAGAGTTCCTCGACGCCGAGGATGGCGATGATGTCCTTCAAGTCGGCGTAGCGCTGCAGGATCCGCTGCGCTTCGCGCGCGACCTGGTAGTGCTCTTCGCCGACGACCTGCGGATCGAGCATCCGCGACGTCGACTTCAGCGGATCGACGGCCGGGTAGATGCCGAGCTCGGCGATCGCGCGGTCGAGGATGATCGTCGAGTCCAAGTGCGCGAAGGTCGCGACCGGCGCCGGGTCGGTGATGTCGTCGGCCGGAACGTACACGGCCTGCATCGACGTGACCGAGCCCTTCTTCGTGGACGTGATGCGCTCCTGGAGCGCACCCATCTCGCTGGCCATCGTCGGCTGGTAGCCGACGGCGCTGGGCATGCGACCGAGGAGCGCCGACACTTCCGAGCCCGCCTGCACGAAGCGGAAGATGTTGTCCACGAACAACAGGACGTCCTGCCCTTTCGTGTCGCGGAAGTACTCGGCCATCGTCAGGCCGGAGAGCGCGACGCGCAGGCGCGCGCCCGGCGGCTCGTTCATCTGGCCGAACACGAGCACGGCGTTGTCGATCACGGACGCCGTCTTGCCGTCGGGCGTCTTGTACTGGGCCTCGCTCATCTCGAGCCAGAGGTCGTTGCCCTCGCGCGTGCGCTCGCCGACGCCGCAGAAAACGGAGAAGCCACCCTTCTCGACGGCGGTGATGCGGATCAGCTCTTGGATGAGGACGGTCTTGCCCACGCCGGCGCCGCCGAAGAGGCCGATCTTGCCGCCCTTCGCGAACGGACACAGCAGGTCGACGACCTTGAGGCCCGTCTCGAAGACCTCCGAGATCGCCTCCTGATCCTCGAACCTCGGCGCCGGACGGTGGATCGGCCAAGTTTCGCCGGGCGCGAGCGCGCCCTTCGCGACCGTGTCGAGCGGCACGCCGAGCAAGTTGAAGAGGCGACCCTTCGTCCGTTCGCCTACGGGCACCGAGATCGGCGCACCCGTGTCGATGACGGCCATGCCGCGGCGGAAGCCGTCGGTCGAGGCCATCGCGACGCAGCGCGCGATGTCGTTGCCGAGGTGCTGAGAGATCTCCAGGACGAGATCCTCCCCACCGCCCGGCGTCTTCACGCGCAGCGCGCTGTAGATCGCCGGCAGCTTCCCGGCCGGGAAGCGCACGTCCACGACGGGCCCGAAGATCTGGGCGATCGAGCCGGTGTTTTCCTTCGTCAGTGTCGTCGTCATGGCAAGGTCCGAGGAGTCGTGTTGGCGTTCGTGACGTCGGGCAGAGGGGACGTCGTGGCGGTCGTGTCGTGTGGAGTCGTGGGTTCGAGGATCGCGAGCGCGTGTGGCCGCTCGCCCCTGGAAAAGCCTGGTTTCAGCGCACCGCCTCGGCGCCGCCGACGATGTCGAGCAGCTCCTTGGTGATGTTTTCCTGGCGCTTCCGGTTGTAGAGCTTGCGCAGCGCGTTCCCCATCGACTTGGCCGCGTCGGTGGCGTTCTTCATCGAGACGCGACGGCTGGCGAATTCGCTGGTGAGCGACTCGAGCAGCGCATTGAAGATCCGCGTCTCGAGGTAACGAGGCACGAGCGCGTCGAAGATCACTGCTGCGTCGGGCTCGAGGATCAGGTTGCCTTCCGCGCCTTCCTCGACTCCGGCCACCGTCGGCACGGATTCGATCGGCAGGAACGGCATGCGCGTCGGCACGTAACGCACGACGGATTCGAACGCCGTGTAGAAACCGACGATGCGCTCGTATCGGCCGGCCAAGAACGCGTCGACGAGGACCTTCGAAGTGCGCGCCGCCGCGCGGTAATCGATCTTTTCGAGCGGCGGTTCCGCCAGGAAGCGCTCGACGTTTCGTCCGCGACGCGTGAGGTACTGGTTGCCCTTGCGCCCGATCACGAAGTAATCGACTTCACGGCCCGGGTTCTCGCGCAGCCAGATCTCGAGCGCCTTGAAGACGTTCGTGTTGTACGCACCGCACAACCCGCGGTCCGACGTCACGAGCAGAACGGCGATGCGACTCCCCCCGCCGGGATTGAACAGCGGTCGGCCCAACGTCTCTTCACCGAGTACGCGCGCCATTCGGCCGACGAGCCCCGTGATCTCGCGCGAGTACGGGCGCGACGCGACGGCTTTGTCCTGGAAGCGACGGAGCTTCGTCGTCGCGACCATTTCCATGGCGCGGGTGATCTGCCGGATGTTGTTGATCGATTTGATCCGGCTGCGGAGATCGCGAATGGAGGCCATGGCGGGTCGTCGTCCTGTTCGGGGCGAGCGGGATCAGCCCTTCGCCTTCGTGTTCAGCTGGACCTTGACCGCCGCGATGACCTTGTCCATCGCCGCGCGCTCCGAGTCGGAGACGTTCTTCGTCTTCTTGATCCCCTCGGCAACTTCCGGGTGCTGCTCCGCCATCGCGCGCAAGTAGGCCTTCTCGACCTCCGTCACGCGCTTCGCGGGCACGTCGTCGAGGTGGCCGGCGTTCGCGACGTAGATGATCAAAATCTGCTGCTCGACCGGCATCGGCACGTATTGGCCCTGCTTCAAGACCTCGGTCAGGCGTTCGCCACGCGTGAGTTCCTGTTGCGTGGCCTTGTCGAGATCGGAGCCGAACTGCGCGAACGCGGCGAGCGCACGGTAGCTGGCGAGACCGAGGCGCAAGCCGCCCGAGATCTTCTTCATGGCCGGGATCTGCGCCGCGCCACCGACGCGCGACACCGAGATACCGGCGTTCACGGCGGGCTTGATGCCGGCGTTGAAGAGCGCCGACTCGAGGAAGATCTGGCCGTCCGTGATCGAGATCACGTTCGTCGGGATGTAGGCCGCGACGTCGCCTTCTTGCGTCTCGACGATCGGCAAGGCCGTGATCGACCCGCCGCCCTTCTTGTAGCGCGGGTTGATCTTGGGCGCGTCGCGCGAGATCTTCGCCGCGCGCTCGAGCAAGCGGCTGTGCAAGTTGAACACGTCGCCCGGGAACGCTTCGCGACCCGGCGGGCGGCGTAGGAGCAACATGACCTGGCGGTACGCGAGCGCCTGCTTGTAGAGGTCGTCGTAGAAGATGACCACGTGGCGACCTTCGTCGCGGAAGCGCTCGGCCATCGCGACGCCGGCGTAGCACGCCAGGTACTGCATCGACGCTTCGTCGTTCGCCGACGCCGACACGATGATCGTGTACGGCATCGCACCCGCGAGCTCGAGGCGGCGCAGCACGTCGACGATCGTCGACTGCTTTTGACCGACCGCGACGTACACGCAAATCATCTGCTCGGGATCCTTGGGATCCCCGCCGGCGGTCGTCTTCTGGTTGATGATCGTGTCGATGCACAGCGCCGTCTTGCCCGTCTGACGGTCGCCGATGATCAGCTCGCGCTGTCCACGGCCGATCGGGATCATCGCGTCGATGGCCTTGATGCCGGTCTGCATCGGTTCCTTGACCGGCTCGCGCTCGACGACGGACGGCGCCGGCGATTCGATGGGGCGCAGATCGGCGGCGGTCGTGCCCAGCGGGCCCTTGCCGTCGATCGGATCGCCCAGCGCGTTCACCACGCGACCGAGGAGTTGATCCCCGGTCGGGACCGAGATGACGCGGCCGGAGGAGCGCACGGTGTCGCCTTCCTTGACCTTCGTCGCGTCGCCGAGGAGCACGCAGCCCACGTTGTCCTCCTCGAGGTTCAACGCGACGCCGCGAACTCCGTTCGGGAACTCGAGCAGCTCGTTCATGACGCAGTCGTCGAGGCCGTAGACGCGTGCCACGCCGTCACCGACGGACAGCACGGTGCCGATGCTTTGCATCGACGTCTCGCCCTTGTACTTCTCGATTTCCTTCTCGAGGATCGAGGTCACTTCGGCGGGTCGCAGTTCCATCTCGTTCGTTCCGTTCGGCTGGTGTGGCTTTGAGTCGTGGCGTGATTCGTTCGGCTGGGATCAGCCGGGCAGCGGAGCCTTCAGCCAGGCAAAGGAGCCTGGAGCAGGCGTCGCTTCAGCGCGTCGAGGCGTCCCGAGACGCTCCCGTCGAGCATGCGGTTCCCCGCGATGACGCGCGCGCCACCGATGATCTCGGGGACGACGCGGTTCACGAGAAGGAGCTTCTGGCCGAGCACGCGTCCGAAATCGACGGCTGCGCGATCGACTTCCGTCTGCGTCATGGGTCGAGCCGTCTCGACGACGCCCTCGACCTCACCTGCTTCCTCCAGGATGCGACGGTGGAACGCCGCACCGAGAGCGACGAGCACTTCCTCGCGACCGCGATCGAAGGCGAGCCCGACGAAGTTCTGCGTCAGCGCGTGTGCGCCACGCAGAGCACCGTCGAGCGACGAGCGCCGCGTCGCTACATCGAGCCGCGGATTGAGGAGCACGCGCCGGAGCTCCGGTCGCGCAGCCTCGACCGCAATGCGTCGGACGTCGGCGACCACGGCTGCGAGCGCGCCCTGCTTCTGGGCGAGCCCGTAGAGTGCGCCCGCCCAGCGCGCTGTGACGGCGTCGACGATCACGACGCGCGATCCTTCGCGGAGGTGGCACCGGCCGCGCCGGCGACCAGTTCCTCGACGAGACGCCGATCGTCCGCGGAGTCGACGCGACGCTTCAGCACTTGGCTGGCGGCGTTCATCGACACCTCGACGACCTGCGCGCGGATCGCCGTCAGCGCTTTCGACTGCTCGGCCTGGATCTCGGCCTTCGCGCGCGTGAGGAGCGCTTGGGCTTCACGACCAGCCGTGTCCTTGAGTTCGCGCTCGACGACCTCGGCTCGACCGCGCGCGGCGTCGAGGATCTTGGCCGCTTCGAGTTGAGCCTGGCGCAACTGGGTCTCGACCTCCGCGCGGGCGCTCTGGGCATCGGCGCTGGCCTTCTCCGCCGCGGCGAGTCCCGCAGCCGCCTTCTCGTCACGGGCTTCGAGTGCGCGCGTGACCGGACCCATGACCATCGTCCAGATCGGCACGAGTGCCACTGCGAAGATGACCAAGGTCCAGAACGTGCCGCCGATGCCGTTCAGGTCGAGCGGGTTGAAACCGCCGGCCTCGGAGAGCGTCAGGATCGGGAGGTGGAACATGGTGAGGGACCTTGGAGTCAGGAGAGGTCATGAGGCCGACGCACAGCGCGCCGGCCCGGACTCCTCCACAAGGGGATCAGGCCGGGTTCGGCAGGATCATGATCAGGAGCGTGATGACGATCGCGAACAGCGCCGCGCCTTCGATGAGGGCGGCCATGATGATCGAGCTGCCCTTGATGGCGTCGGCCGCTTCCGGCTGACGCGCGATGCCTTCGGCTGCGGAGCCACCGATGCGACCGATGCCGAGTCCGGCGCCGATCACAGCGAGTCCGGCGCCGATACCGGCACCCAAGCGAGCCATCTCTTGTCCTTCAGCGATCATGTGGGGAGTCCGTTTTCTAGGGAGGTACTGGGCGTCGTGCCCGGGAGTCAGAGGAGAGATCGCGACGTGAGGCTGGGGCCTCGGAAGCGACCGATTGTCGGTGACGATGCTGGTGGGCTGCTCCGCAAGCGTCGCAGCCTAGTGCTCCGGATGAATCGAAGCCTGGATGAACAGGATCGAGAGCATCGTGAAGACGTACGCCTGCAAGAGCGCGACGAACGACTCGATGATCATGATGAAGACCGCGAAGCCGACGACGAGCGGGCTCGCGGCCCAGGCGGCCGTGCTGCCCGCCATCTGCGCCGCCACGAACAAGAGGCCCATGAACGAGAGGACGACCATGTGTCCGCCGGTCATGTTCGCGAAGAGGCGGATCATGAGCGCGAACGGCTTCACGAAGATGCCGATGAACTCGACCACGAACATGATCGGCCAGATGGCGATCGGCACGTGCGGCACGAGGTTCTTCCAGTACGCGACCGGACCTTGCGCGGCCATGCCGCCGAAGAACATCACGAGCAACGTGATCGTCGCGAGTCCACCGGTCACGAACACGCTGGCGGTCGCGGTCGAAGCGCCGGGCAGGAGCCCCAGCAAGTTCATGAACAGGATGAAGAAGAACAACGTGTAGAGGAACGGCAGGAACTTGCGTCCGACCGCGCGCCCCATCACTGGGTAGACCATCTCGTCGCGGACCCACAACGCGAACCCGGCGAACAGGCGCGAGACGTAGTCGCCGTTCCCCGTGCGCAAGTAGCGCGGCACGCCCGAGAAGGCGATGACGAGGATCAGGATCGCGGCGATCTGGAAGACTTGGAGGTTCGACAGAGCGATCTGCGCGCCCTCCTTGAACCGATCACCGTCGCCCACGGCGAACGGTCCGAACGCGTCGAAGGAGAAGAGCGCGCGCGCAGCGCCGGCACCGTGGCCGCCAGCTCCCAGCGCGTCCGACGCGCCAACTCCCAGCGCGTCCGACGCGCCAACTCCCAGCGCGTCCGACGCGCCAACTCCCAGCGCGTCCGACGCGCCAACTTCCAGCGCGTCCGACACGCCAACTTCTAACGTGTGGGGCACGAGGTGACCGAACAGCGTGATGAACGCGTTCCCACCGTCGTGATGCGGCGTGTACGCACCGGCGAAGAAGATCGCGGCGAGGATGACGCCGAGGATGAGGATCGGGCGAACGAGCTTCACGAAGGACGAGCCTCCCCCACACTCGCAACGGTCTTTTTCCGGGCGGAGCCCAGCGTTCGCAGCGTGTCGAAGGTCGCCGGTCCGAGAACGAGCAGCGTCGCGCCCGCGAACCCGAACAAGAACGCGACCGCGTCGAATGCCTGGGCGAGCGCCGGGACGTAATGGACACAGAGCGTGCTCGCCAGCATCGCGAACGCCTTGATCAAGAAGCTCGCCATCACGCTGGCGACGAGCAGTTCCGGTCGCGTGCGCGCCAGGCGGCGCTGCATGAGCAACGCGAGGCCCGCGGTGAAGGCTCCCGTGAGGAAACCCGCGAGGGCGCCCGCGCCCTCACGACCTCCGAGGCCGAATCCGACCGCGAGTGCCGCGGTCAGTCCCACCAGCGTGGTCTTCGTCGTGAGCGTCACTCAGCACGCTCCTTCGACGAACGAGGCACGTCGGAGTCGCTGGGATCCGACTGCCGATCCTTCCACGGATCGACCTCGACCGGATCGTCCTCGAGCGGCGGATTCGTCGGCGTGAACGCGATCGACTTCGGGACGGCCTTGACGATCCGCACGAACCCGCCGACCGCGCCCAAGAGAATCCCCGTGACGAGGAGCCACGGACGAGTCTCGAACCGCGAATCGAGCCACCAACCGAGGCCCCCCAGCACGGCCATCGTGCTTGCAAACGTCAAGCCGAGGCCCGCGTAACGCCCCATGTCCGAGGGCGGCCGCGATCGAGGCGAGCTCGGGCTCGGCATCAGCGGTAATCCATGGGGTAGGGCGTTGCGCCGGGACCGTGAGGGTGCCGCGCGCGGCGGCATCGTTCCGGAGGTCAGGCATGGCGTCGGGGGTAGGCCGGCAGCTCGCGCTGCTGAGTGGGCGGCGCGAAAAACCAGAGTTCGAGGGCGAAGAATGTAGGGATCGAGGCCGCCGAGTCAACGATCGGTGAGGAGAAATGGGCGCGTTGCTACCGGTCGAACCGTTCTGGAGCGGCCACGCCGAAACCGCTACTCTCCCCGGCCTTTTTTCGAACGCCCACGATCCGCCGATCCCCTACTCCGCCATGCTCGAACGGACCCTCGTCCTCCTGAAGCCCGACTGCGTCCAACGCGGCCTCGTCGGGGAAGTCCTGCGCCGTTTCGAGGTCAAGGGCCTGCAGATCGTAGGCCTCGAGATGCGCCAGTATCCGAAGGCGATCCTCGAGAAGCACTACGAGGCCCACAAGGACCGCCCGTTCTACGGCAACTTGGTGAAGTTCATGTCGAGCGGCCCGATCGTCGCGATCGCGCTCGAAGGCAAGGACGCGATCGAAGTCGTGCGCGGCCTGATGGGCAAGACGAACTCGCGCCAGGCGGTGCCCGGCACGATCCGCGGCGATCTCGGCATGAGCTTCTCGAACAACCTCGTGCACGGCTCGGACGGTCCGGAAGCCGCCACGAAGGAACTGGCGCTCTTCTTCGGCGCGTCCGGTCAGCTCGTGAACTGGACGCCGGTGACCCAACCCTGGGTCTACAGCGTCGAGGAAGAGTTGCGCTGACCTACGACCTGCGTCTCGGTGCGCGACACGTGGGCGAGCTCGTCCTGGAGCTCGCTCCCCTCGTGCGCGGTCTGCTCCTGCGCGAGGTGCTGGCTTCGCCTCCGCGCGATCTGCTCCTCGTGCTCGGCCGGAGCCTCGATGGACCGCCCGATTGGCGCGTGCGCATCTCCGCCGGCGGTGACGCGCCGCGCATCCACGCGCAGCGCTCACGCTTCGAGCGGCACGAAGGGCCCGTCGGTCCGTTCTTTCGCGACGTCGAACGCGAGCTCTGCGGCGCGACGTTGCGCGACATCACGCAAGTCGGCGGCGATCGAATCGTGGCGTTGTCTTTCCGCGCCGAGTCGGGCGAAGCGCGCACGTTGATCGCCGAGCTCGTGGGGCGGCACGCGAACCTCGTGCTGCTCGGGAATGCCGACCGCGTCGCCTGCGTGCTCGTGCCCGCGCCCAAGGAGAAGTCCGATCCGCGCCTCGTCGTCGGCGCACCGTACGTTCCGCCGCCCGGCCGCGCGGCGGGTACCGACGAACCGTCGATTCACACGGCATTTAGAGCTCCGGACGCGGAAGCGCCGCTGCAGCGCAGCGCCACGGTCGACCTAGCGCCGCTCTCGTGGATCGTCGAGAACGCGCTGGGCTCGCAAGCCGAACGTGCGCGCCACGACGACGTGGCACGCAACCTACTCGAGCGTGCTGAACGCAAGTTGAAGAACGCGCGATCGCTCCTCGCGGGACTGGAGAAGCGCCGCACGGCCGCAGGCGAAGCCGAGCGCGTGCAGGAGGACGGGGAGTTGGTCAAAGCCAACCTGGGTCGCATCACGCGCGGGATGAAGGAGATCGTCGTCGACGACCTCTACGATCCCGATCTCGCGCCGCGTCGCATCGTGCTCGATCCGAAGCTCTCGGCGCGCGAGAACCTCGAGCGCCTGTTCGAGAAGGCCAAGAAGCTCGAGCGTTCTCGCGACGCGGTCGCGGGCGAGATCGCGCTGGTCTCGACACGCATCGAAGCACTCGCGACCCTCGTCGCTCTGGCGCGTACCGACGGCGCGGACCTCGAGGCGCTCGAAGCCGACGCGATCGCGCGCGAGATCCTCGACCCACCGCAGTCGACGGTGGACGGGCGACAGGAGAAGGTCGCGCCGCGATTGCCGTACAAGACGTTCGATGGCTACGCCGGCACGGAGATCCGCGTCGGTCGCAACGCGCGCGACAACGACGACCTGACCTTTCACCATGCGCGCGGCAACGACGTCTGGTTGCACACGGCCGACACGCCCGGCAGTCACGTCGTACTCGTCGTCGAGAAGGGCGCCGAGCCGCATCCCGAGGAACTGCTCGACGCCGCCCATCTGGCTGTGCACTTCTCGCCGATCGCCGGCGCCACGAAGGCGCGCGTGCACGTCGCGCGCCGCAAGGAAGTCCACAAGCCGCGTGGTGCCAAACCCGGGCTCGTGACCTTGTCGGGCGGGCGGATCCTCGAACTCCGCATGCAACCAGACCGTTTGCAGCGTCTATTGCGCACGCATCGGCCGCCTGTCGGTTGAATGGCTCCGCGTTATCCTGGTTCACCCATGCCGCACTGCACGACCGATCGACGTTCCTCCCCCCGACGTCCCCTCGCCGCGAGCGCGCTCCTTCAGGCGCTGCTCTCTACCGCCGTGGTGCTCCTACCCTCGTCGTGCCAAACCGCCGAGGCCGATCGCGAGGACCAGCTCCTCGAGATCTACACGAACACGGCGGAGTCCTACTACCAGCTCGGTGATCACGATCGCGCAGTCGGGCAGGCGCTCAAGGCGCTCGAGCTCGATCCCGACAACGAGAAGATCAAGCTGATCCTCGGTTGGAGTCTGCAGCGGCGCGGGACGACCGAGGACGTGCTACGCGCCGAACAAGTCTTCCGATCGGTCGTGGACGAGGGCGATTACCGCGCGTCGCTCGGCCTCGCGACTGCGCTCGAACGGCAAGGTGTCGCGAACGCCGAGGCCTCCGAGGCAGTGGGCAGCGGGAAGCGCATCACGGAGTCCTCGGATCCGGCGCAGCGCGCGCAAGAGCTCCAGGAGCGGAGCGTCGCCCTGTGGACCGAATCCGAGCAGTGGTTCGAACACACGCTCGAGATCCACAAGTCGAACCTCGACGCGCTGAACGGACTCATGCGCGTCGAAGCGTTGCTCGGCAAGCCCCACGCGAGCTTGGCCCGCTCGAAGCAGATGCTCGAAGAACTGGCGATCGACCGCGGATTCTGGGAACAGCTCCTGAAGCGCGTGCAGGGCGAGCGCGAAGAGAAGGAGATCCGGGAGCGGATCGCGCTCAACGAGAACCTCGAAGTCGCGACGCGGATGCACGCGGCGCGCACGCAGTACGGACTCGGTCGCAAGGACGAGGCGATGAACGAGCTCGACACCGGCATAGGACTCGCGCCGGATCGCGCCGACTTGCACGCGCTGCGCGCGCTCGTGCAACGGGATCTCGGCAACTGGGACAAGGCGATCGCCGACGCAGAGCGTTTCATCGCGTTGTCGCCGCAGGGTTACGACAGCGCCGACGTGAAGAAGGCCTTCGACCTGATCAGCGCGTGCGAGGCGGAACGTTCGCGGAAGCCTTGAGACGACCGCGACCAGGACTCACGCGGCGCGCGCCTCGGTCGCGGAACGTCGCATTCACGGCGTGAACCTGACCATTCCTTGCGCGCAATCATGGGCAAGGTCAGCGGCCCGCTGGTCCTTTCGCGACCTGCAGCGAAAACCGCGGAGGACTGCCGAGGACCGAGCTTCTAGCATCCTCGGTCCGCGCGCGCCGCGCGGGAATCGGAGCGGAGTGCGTGCCGGTTGTACGTCGACGCCACGCCCGTCGCCGGGAGATGGTCTTGCCCCGCGACTCGAACTCGAAAGACACGACGGCCGCTGCCCCGCGCGGGATAGCGGCCGTCGCCGTCTCCACACGCCGCGCTCTCCTATGGCGCTGGAGACCAACCGATCAGGATTCGTTCCAGGTCAGCGTGTGCCGCCGACCCTTCGCATCGACGAGTTCGAGCTTCACGGGCTCGCCGTCCTTGCGCTCCTTCAGCGCCGTGACGACGTCGGCGCGGTCCTTCAACGGCCGACCGTTCAACGCGACGAGCACGTCGCCGGCCTGCACGCCGAGCGCCGACGCGATCGTCCCCGGCTCGGTGCGCTCGACCTCGATGCCGACGCCCTCTTCGAGGTTGCGGCGCTCGCGCACTTCTGGGCTCGGCTTCGTGTAGAGCACGCCGAGGATGTCGGTGCGCGTTTTGCCCGGCATCAAGGGCTCGAGCGGTTTCGCGGGCGTCGCCCAACGGTCCCCGTCGTCGGGCATGACGAGCGTCTTCGGGTCGGGCCCGCTGCCGAACGGCGTGCGGAAGGAGAACCCGCTTCGGGGTCCGGTGCCGAAGAATTGCATCGTGCCGCCGCTCCCGAGCCGATCCTTCAACTCGGGATTCGCCTCGAGGAGTTCGTCCATCGTCCGCGCTTTGTACGTGCGCGTCTTCGTCTCGCCGTTCACGTCCTCGTCGACATGGACCTCGACGCCGTCGGGACCGCTCTGCATGCGGAAGGACTTCCTCTGCGCGTGCAATCCGCTGTGCGGAGCGGAGCCGGGTTGCGGAGTCGCGCCGCTCTGCGGAACGTTCTGGAACATCCGGTCGAGATCGCGCTGCAGGTCGCCGAACATCGAGTCGAGTCCGCCGAAGCGACCCTCGAGTTCCTCGAAGCGCGTGCGCAGGTCGCCCATGGCGCTGCCCCCGAAATTCTTGAGTGCGCGGAGGTGCGTTCCGGGTCGACGCTCGACCTCACGCAGCGCGAGACGCGCCGTCCAAGCCAGGTCGGGGCGATCCGTCGCCGTCGACCACGTCTGCAGCGCTTCTCGCGCGCTGTCGTTCGCCGTCGCCTCTTCGACGAGGTCCGCAAACGCGCGTTCGCGTGCGTCGAGGTCCTCGGCAGACAGACGCTGTCTCCAGGCGCTCGCGTCGAACTCAGCCGTCGGCGCGGCGACGCGGGCGAGTTGGAGCGAGGTGGGTACGAGCGCAGCGGGTTGGGCCGGGCAGACGGTCGAAACGAGAAGTAGCGTGGCGAAGTTCATGTGGGACCTCCTGGAATTCTCCAGATCCTCGAGTCGTTCCATTCACGGACGAGCGCCTTGGGAGAGGTCCGCGCGCTCGCCCCGTTCGTTCTCACCAGCGCGGAGCGTTGGGCCCGACGCGGTGGAGTCCGACCGGCCGCACAGAGCCGGCATTCTGCGGCGGCGCACCGTAGAGATAAGGGCTGTCGTTCAGGATGAACGGCGCCGAATCGTGCAGTTGTCGCTCGCCCGGCAAGAGACGGCGCAAGCCGCCGGCTTCGACCGGCACGAGCGCGAGGTCGGTGGCGAGATCGGTGGCGAGATCGGCCTCTGTCCGCGGGACGACCGGCGTGACGACGCGCGGCGTGCCCGACGCACCGGGATCCATCACGATCGATCCGGATCCGTCCGACCCCGAGCCGTTCGGGACGGTGGGATCGTTGCGATCCAACCACACGGAAGCGCCCAGGATCGCGGCCACGACGGCGGCCGCCGCGACGAGGTTCCAACTGCGCCACCACGGGCGCGAGAAGATCGAGCCGCCGACGAGCGCGGGCTCGAACGGTCGGAGCACGCCTTCGTCCGCGAGTGCCGCGCGCACTCCGGCCCACAGATCCGGCCCGGGCGTCGATTCCATCCGCAGCGCAGCGACCAGTTCACGTCGCGCAGCGCGTGCGGCGAGCGCGCGCTCGGCGCAGGCGGGGCAGGTCACGAGGTGACCGCGGACCTCGCCCAGAGCTTTCGTTTCCAGGTCACCGCCGACGTAGAGCGGCAGGGTGGTCTGGATCTCGGCGCACAGATGCTCGTCGTGGTTCATCGTTTTCGTCCCTCGGGCGGTTCTACGTCGCGCTTCGCCGATCGTTGGTTCTTCTGTGCTGCTTCGACGCGCAGGCGGCGTTCCCACTCTTCCTGAAAGAGTTTTCGGCCGCGGTGCAGACGCCAGCGCACCGTGACGTGCGTCGCGCCGACGATCCGCGCGATCTCCGTGCAAGCGAGGCCTTCCAGCTCGCGCAGCACGAGCACGGATTGGAAGTGCGGCGCGAGCGACGCCAGGACGTCGCGGACTTCCGCCGCGACCTCGCCCTGCTCGAGACCTTGGCTCGGCTGGCCCATGTTCACATCGGCGAGATCCCAGTCGCCGTCCTCACTGTCGAACGCCGAGGTGCTCGTCGCCGGACGACGTCGGCGCAGATGATCGATCGCGAGGTTCGTGACGATCCGATAGAGCCACGTCGTGAACGAATAGTGGAAGTCGAACGAGGCGAGGTTCTTGAAGACCCGCACGAACGCTTCTTGCGCCAAATCCTGGGCATCGTCGTCGGAGGCGACGAGATTGCGCGCGACGCGCCACGCGCGTTGTTCGTGACGGCGAACGAGGAGCGCGAACGCCTGCTCCTCACCGGTCTGAGCTCGGCGAACGAGCTCGTGGTCCTCGCGCGGGTCGCCCGGTTCCGTGGGTGCGATCCCCTCGGGTTCGACCGGGACATCGTCGCGCTCCAGGCCGGAAACGTCTTCGCGGTCCGGACCCTCGAGCGGATCCTCTCCAGCGCGACGGGGGACGTCGTCGCTGCGTTTCACGTCGTCCTCGTGGGGCGCGCGCACGGGGCGGTTCCTGGACATGCGGGGGATCTCCACAGGGCACTACGCGGTCGGACCGGCGCGCGTTGGCGTCGCGCCGAGCATTCCGGAGGTCGGGTGCGGCGCATGCGCAGGTCCAGAGCGCCCCGCTCGGCTCAGGAAACCACCGGGAAGCGCCCCGGGATCTCGCCGATGCGGCGGAACTTGACCCGGCGCTCCTCGACCAACCGATCGGTGGGGACGCGCGCCAGTTCGTCGAGGGCTTCGAGGATCTGCCGCCGCACTTGGGCCATCGCCACGAGCGGTGCGCGGTGCGCGCCGCCCGCAGGCTCCGGGATCACGCCGTCCACGATCCCGAGTTCGAGCAGGTCGGGCGCCGTGAGCTTGAGCGACTCGGCCGCGTCGGGCGTCTTCTCGCCGTCCTTCCAGAGGATCGCGGCGCAACCCTCGGGGCTGATCACCGAGTAGTACGCGTGCTCCATCATGTAGACGCGGTCGCCCACGCCGATGCCGAGCGCGCCGCCCGAGCCGCCTTCGCCGATCACGATCACGACGATGGGCACGCGGATCGAGAACATCGTGAGGATGTTCTCGGCGATCGCGGCCGCTTGTCCGCGCTCTTCCGCGCCGATGCCCGGATACGCTCCGGGCGTGTTGATGAGGCACACGATCGGCAAGCGCATCTTCTCGGCCAAGCGCATTTTCCGCAGCGCTTTGCGGTAGCCCTCGGGATGCGCGCAACCGAAGTTGAAGGCCATCCGCTCCTTCGTCGTGCGGCCCTTCCTGTGCGCGACGAGGAGGAACCGGTGCTCGCCGGATCGCGCGAGGCCGGTGACGATCGCCTTGTCGTCGCCGAAGACCTTGTCGCCGTGCAATTCGACGAACTCGTCGAGCATCTTCTCGATGAAATCGAGCGCGGTCGGTCGCTTGTCGTGACGCGCGACGCACACGCGCTGCCAGGGCGAAAGGCCGGCGTAGGTCGTGTCGATCGTCTCCGAGAGTCTGCGCCGCAGCGCCTCGACCTCGGAGGCGAGGTCCATGTTCGTCCGGAGCGAGATCGACTCGAGCTCGGACAGCTTCTCCTCGAGCTCCTGGATCGGTCGCTCGAACGACATCCCCGGGCTCGTGCCTTCGCTCTTCCGCTTCGTGTCGGCCATGCGCGTCGAGTCTCCTCTAAGTGGGCGGTACCGCCGCACGTCTCCGGGTAGGACTCTAGCAGGCCGCTCCACCACCCAGGAAGTCGCGAGGCTCCGCTGTTAGCATTCGCCCTCCGCACAGCACCCCCGAGGCGCGTCCGAGGCGGGTTCCCGAGGCGCCGCGGCGCGCCCTCCTCGCTCCGCCCACCACGAACTGCATGAGCTCGACCTCGACGACGATCCCTCCGGCCACGCAGCAGAAACGCGCTCCCGATGCTTGGCGTGTCGAGGTCGTGCGTCGCGCCGGCATCGACGATCCGCCGGCGCAGGGAGCGCTGGCCGCCTTGCGCGCGGCCGGCATCCACAGCGTGGACCGACTCGCGACGGTGCGCGGCTACCTCTTGCCCCCCACGCTCACGCGCTCCGCGGTCGAGCGGGCGGCGCGTGAGATCCTCGCCGATCCCGTCCTCGACGACGTGCGCATCATCGAGCCGCTGCGAGCTCCCGAACGACGCGGCGGCGTGCAACGCCTGCTCGTCGCGAAGAAACGCGGCGTCATGGATCCCGTGGCGCTGACGATCGGCCGCGCGCTCGTGCGCGTCGGCCTCGCGGAGGTCACGGACGGCGTGGGTCCGTTCACCATGACGTTCCGCGGATTCGAACTGCAGACCGGCCGCGCGCCGATCTCGCCGGAGAAACTCGCGGCGGCCGCGAAAAAGGGCCTCGCGAACGAGGTCATCGAGGACGTGCTCGTCGACGACGAGTCTCTGCCCTTCGGTCCACCAGCACCGAGTCCGCGGCACCAACTCGTGCGCGTGCCGATCACGAGCGTGGACGACAAGCGACTCGCGGAGATCTCGCGCGACGGACACCTCTCGTTGTCCTCCGCCGAAATGCGCGCGATCCAGGCTCACTACAAGAGCCTCGGCCGCGAGCCGACTGCGTGTGAACTGGAGACGATCGCGCAGACGTGGAGCGAACACTGCAAGCACAAGACGTTCGCCGGAATCATCGATTTCGACGGCGAGATCATCGACAACCTGCTCAAGCGGACGATCAAGGCCGCGACGCTCGAGCTCGATCGTCCCTGGTGCGTCAGCGTTTTCCACGACAACGCCGGCATCGTCGAATTCGATCAAGGGTTCGACGTCGCGATCAAGGTCGAGACGCACAACCATCCGAGCGCGCTCGATCCGTACGGTGGCGCAGGCACGGGCGTCGGCGGCGTCGTGCGTGACATCCTCGGCGTCGGACTCGGCGCGCGTCCGATCGCGAACACGGATGCGTTCTTCGTCGGTCCGCTCGATCTCGATCCCGCGGACGTGCCGAAGGGTTCGATGCATCCGACGCGCATCCTCGCCGGCGTCGTGGCCGGAGTGCGCGACTACGGCAACCGCATGGGGATCCCGACGGTGTCGGGCGGCGTTTGGTCGCATCCCGGGTACGTCGCGAATCCGCTCGTTTTCGCCGGGACTGTCGGCATTCTGCCGCGCTCGGCTGCGACGAAATCGGTGCAACCGGGCGACCTCGTCGTCGTCGTCGGCGGTCGCACGGGACGCGACGGCATCCACGGCGCGACGTTCAGCTCGGCGGAGCTCCACGAAGAGTCCGAGGTCGTCTCCAGTGCCGCCGTGCAGATCGGTGACGCGATCGAAGAGAAGCGCGTGCTCGACGGTTTGCTCGCGGCGCGCGACGCCGGGCTCTATCGCGCGGTCACGGATTGCGGGGCGGGTGGGCTGTCTTCCGCGGTCGGCGAGATGTCGGCCGAGTGCGGTGCCGAAGTCGACCTCGACGTCGTGCCGCTGAAGTACCCCGGCTTGCGTCCCGAGGAGATCTGGATCAGCGAGGCACAGGAACGCATGGTCCTCGCCGTTCCGCCGGCTTCCTTCGAGGCGCTGCGCGCCGTGTTCGAGGCCGAGGACGTCGAAGCGAGCGTGATCGGTCGCTTCACGAAGACGGGTCGGCTGGTTCTGCGCTACCACGGCGAAGTCGTGGGCGATCTCGACCTCACGTTCCTGCACGAGGGCACGCCGCGACCGGTTCGCCGCGCGACCTGGGTCGCGCCGAAATTGACCGATCCGGGTGCACCGGCTTCACGCGACCACGAAGGAGTTCTGCTGCGCCTGCTCGCGATGCCCGACGTCGCGAGCAAGGAGTGGATCCTGCGCCAGTACGACCACGAAGTTCAGGGGCGATCCGTGTTGAAGCCGCTCGTCGGCGTCCACATGGACGGGCCCGGTGATGCCTGCGTGATCCAGCCGCTCCCGAGCTCGAGGAAAGGCATCGCGCTCAGCTGCGGCGCGAGCCCGCGTTACGGTGAACTCGATCCCGGCGCCATGGCCGAAGCGGTCATCGACGAAGCGTTGCGCAACGTCGTAGCGGTCGGCGGCGATCCGGATCGCACTGCGATTCTCGACAATTTCTCGTGGGGCAACTGCGAGAAGCCCGACCGACTCGGGGCACTCGTCCTGGCCTCGAAAGGCTGTTATCGCGCCGCGATCGCGTACGGAACTCCGTTCGTCTCGGGGAAGGACTCGCTGAACAACGAGTACCGCATCGGCGACCGATCGATCGCGATCCCGCCGACGTTGCTCGTCACGGCCCTCTCGATCACGCCCGACGTGGCCAAATCGACGAGCATGGATTTGAAGCGCGCGGGTTCACGCGTCTACCTCCTCGGGATGACGCGCCCGGAGCTCGGTGGCTCCCACTACTTGGCCCTCTGCGACGCTTCGGGCGGCACACCTCCGCGTCCCGATCTCACCAGCGCACCGCGCCTCTTCCGCGCCCTTCACGGCGCGATCCAAGCCGGCCTCGTTCTCGCCTGCCACGACCTCGCCGAGGGCGGGCTCGCGGTCGCCGCGGCCGAGATGGCCTTCGCGGGGGACCTCGGATGTCGAATTCGGCTCGGAAACGTGCCCTGCAGTGAGCTCGGCGCGGCGTTCGATCCCGACGCGACGCGCTTGTATTCGGAGTCCTGTTCTCGTTTCCTGGTCGAAGTCGGCGGTGCGCGCGTGCGCGAGTTCGAGGCCGCCTTCAAGGGCCTCTCGTGTGCGCACATCGGCGATGTCGACGCGACGCGGCGGCTCACCGTCGAGGGCGTCCGCGGCGGACTCGCGCTCGACGTTTCCATCGATCGCCTGCGCTCCGCGCACGGCAGCGGTTTCCAGATCAGCGGGCTGCAAAGTTGATGTCGACGATGACCACGACGCGCGCGCTCGTCCTCCGCACCGCAGGCACGAACTGCGACGGCGAGACCGTGCGCGCACTCGAACTCGCGGGTGCCACGACGGAGCTCCTCCACGTGCGCCGCCTCCTCGAGGATCCCGCGCGGCTCGACGAGGTCGATTTGCTCGTTTTCCCCGGTGGATTCAGCTATGGCGACGATGTGGCTGCGGGCCGCATATTCGGCCTGGAGCTCCGCCACGGTTTGCTCCAGCACCTGTGCCGCTTCGTCGATCGCGGCGGTTACGTCCTCGGCATCTGCAACGGATTCCAGGTGCTCGTCGAGTCGGGCCTTTTCGAGCGCGAAGGCGGAGCGAGCCAGCTTCCACCTCGCAACGTCGCCCTTCATCAGAACGCGTCGAACCGTTTCGAGTGCCGCTGGGTCACCCTGCGCGCCGAACGCTGCGCCGCGACGTGGCTCGAACCGGGCATGCTCGTTCCCTGTCCGTCGGCGCACGGCGAGGGACGATTCGTCGCGCGCGACGAGGCCACGCTGCGTCGACTCGAGCTGAAGGGGCAGATCGCGCTGCGCTACGCCCGCGTCGACGGAACTCAGGCCACGGAATTCCCCGACAATCCCAACGGTTCCGTGCGCTCGATCGCGGGCATCTGCGATCCCACGGGGCGCGTGCTCGGCCTCATGCCGCACCCCGAGCGCAACGTCGATCCTTGGCATCACCCCCACTGGACGCGCCTCGCGGCCGGGACTGTTTCGACCGCCGGGATTGTTTCGCCCGCCGGCACGTTTTCGCCCGCCGGGACTGTATCGCCCGCCGGGACTGTATCGCCCGCCGGGACTGTATCGCCCGCCGGGACTGTATCGCCCGCCGGGACTGTATCGCCCGCCGGGACTGTATCGCCCGCCGGGACGGGTTCGCCCGGAACCGTGTCGACCGCGGGCGCGGCCTCTCCGGCCGCGACGGCACGCACCGAGGGCGAGGGTCTCGAGTTCTACCGACGTCTCGTCCGCGCGGCGTCCGGCGCGACGCGCGCGAGCAACGCGGCCGCAGTCGTCTCTTGAACGGAGTCGCGGCGTTCCGTAACCCGTAGGCGGACACGACGCCGTCGCTGTCCGACAACTCGTCGATTTCTGCGGCGGGCCCCGCCGCGAACTCCAGCACCTCCATGCGCTCCACGAACACCGTTTCGCTCGTCCTCGCCTCGCTCCTCCTCGTCCCCCTCGCGTCCTCGTGCGTCGCCGTCGCTGCGGTCGGAGCGGGCGTGCTCGTCGGCCAGAAAGTACTCGACGACAACGTCTACCTGGGCCAACTCACGACGGATGCGAACCGCACGTGGGCCCAGACCAAGACGACGCTGTCGCACATGAGCCTGAAGCCCGTCGACGCCAACAACGAGGTCCGTCGCGCGATCGCCGACATCGACGGCTCGAAGGTCACAGTCGTCGTCGAGACCTATGACCTGAACCGCAGCCAGATCCGTGTGTCGGCGACGAAGTTCGGCTTTTCCTCGAGCGAGACGGCGCGCGTCGTGTTCGAGCGCATCACCGCGGATCTCGATCGCAGCTCGAACTCGGGGCAGTAGTCGGGTCGGAGTCCGGATCGCGCGGGCGTCGCGAGATCCGGCTCGTGCACGAAACGAGGCGGGAAATCGCGCTTGCAGGTCGGCCCACTCCGCTGGGGTAGGTCAGAACGCACCGTCGCGAGCGACGCGCGGTCACGAACGACGCATCCCTGCCGCGCGCTGAGTACTGCCGCGCGCTAGGTGCTGGCACGCGCTAGGTGCTGCCGCGCGCTAGGTGCTGCCGCGCGCTAG